>Ga0101945_1000333_pt1 | contig 88583 bp, 84 predicted proteins | sample DewCreD2012metaG_2_FD_75246 | JGI IMG/M metagenome (GOLD analysis project Ga0101945, IMG submission 75246) | Hot spring sediment bacterial and archeal communities from British Columbia, Canada, to study Microbial Dark Matter (Phase II) - Dewar... ... | reverse complement strand
TGCGTTCGCGAGGGGATGCGCAGTTGTTGTTTGGGGAGAAGGTGCGTTTGGTGCGGGAGTTGGGGCGTATGGGGTATAATGAGGAGGTGGTTGTAAGTTTGTATAAGGTGGTGGATTATCTGATGGCGTTGCCGAAGGATTTGGAGGAGCAGGTGGAACAGATTGTGCGTTCGGTGGCGCGGGAGCGTCGTTTGGGGAAGTTGACGAGTTTGGAGCGTTTTGCGTTGGAGCGTGGGGCGCGTCGGGGCTTGCGGAAGGGCATGCGTGAAGGGCTTCAGCAAGGTCTTCAGCAAGGTCTTCAGCAAGGTCTTCAGCAAGGTCTTCAGCAAGGTCTTCAGCAGGGGCTTCAGCAAGGCTTGCAACAGGGCTTGCGGGACGCGGTGCTCACAGTGTTGCGTGCGCGTTTTGGGGTGGTTCCTGAGCGTGTTCGGGAGGCGCTGGAGGCTATAGACTCGGTGGAGCGGTTGGAGGCGTTGAGTGCGCTGGCGGCGACCGCTGAGAGTCTGGAAGCCTTCGAGCAGGCGCTCCAGCAAGGCGAGTGAGCTAACCTATCCGAAACACGCGCCTGAGCGCCTCCATACCGCCAATCCGCTCCCAGCCGGGCAAGTCTACGGGCGATTCAGGAGGCTCAAACTGGCATGGCACACCTGTGAGCGCCGCCACAATCGCGACAATCGGCGCGCCCGATGGGTCGGCAAACAGGCGCACGCGCAACCCCTCCGTGAGAAGTTTTTGAACCTCTTCCAGCAACACGCGCGCCTGCTGCGCCAGCGGCTTCAGGTTGTAGGTGGCAAAGTAAGCGAAGGGGCTCCCATGGGGAGAAAGCCTGCGAGGCGGAGCCACTTTCAGCATGTCCAAAGCGGGCAGGCGTTCTGCGATGCGGGGCACATTCGTCTCTTGGGCGACGATGATACACGCCGTCGCTCGCAGGCGCGGTTTGGGCATCCGCGGCAGGTTTTCAAGTCCCAGCATAGAGAGCAGCGCCTGGCGCATCTCCTGTTTCGCGGCACGATTGCGGAGCCAGCGTGGGAGCGCCGCCTCCACCTGAGTGCGATATTGCTCGAAAACCGCCTCGCCTTCAGGAGCCTCTTTAGGGCGCGGTAAATCTTCACCCCACACGCGCAGGGCGGGAAGCAGTGACTCTGGCTCTATGGTAGGATCGCGCGGAACCTGCCTCAATCCGAGCGTCTGGGCGCACCAGCGGTAATACACCGCACGCGACTCCTGCCCAAACTCATGCCCCTCCTGCATGTGCGCATGCTGAAAGCGTTCAGGAACCCCGTACAGTTCATACACCCGGCGCAGGAACGGCGCGACTTTTTCAGGATTGTCGGCGGTCCAGTCGCCTGAGTCGGAAATCAGCAACATCGGGCGCGGGGCGCAGAGCGCGGCGATTTCCGGATTGCACGCAAACAGGCGCAGCAGCGGCGGGTTCTCACACAGGCATCCACCCTGCATTGTGGTGGAGACCATCTTCACGGGCGCGGCGCATGCGAGGCGCGGCTCCACTGCCGCCAGTAAAAAAGTTTGCGTGCCACCCCCCGAAATGCCGCTACACCCGATGCGTTTGGCATCCACCTCAGGCTGGCGCGCCAGCCACTCAAAAGCGCACAGGCTGTTCCATGTTTGCAAACCCGCAACGCTAAACCCCCAGCGATGCCATGCTTCTGTTTCGTTGGGCTTGTGCGCCAGCTGGAAGTGGTCGTTGTAGCCCACCATATCGTACATCAGCACCCACGCGCCTGCCTGGGCGAGGGCTATCGCACGCAAAATGTCGGGTGGGTTCAGGCGCCCATGCTCAAAATGTCCGTGGGGCTGGAGCATCGCTGGCGCACGCCTGCCCGCAGGGGTTTCAGGAATAAAAAGACTCCCTGTCAGATAGTAGCCGGGCAGGGTCTCCAGCGCCCACCGCTCGATACGGAACCCCTCTCCCCGATAGGCAGGCACGCGCAAGACGCGCAGGGGAGCGCGTGGCAAATCGGGCAGTAACCCACACGCAAAACGCACATGGCGGCGCAAGCGGTTCGCAAACGCCTCCCATGACGCACGGCTCTGTACCCTTTCATCCCGCCCAACACACGGCGTGTTATAATCCCGAACCTGCATCGTGCTTATAGTGTACCCCTGCCCGAAGTGTGCTATAATATAGGGTGGCGTCCAACGCCGAAAGGAGTACGACAATGAAGAAAGCAATCTGGAGTTTAGGGGCTATCGCACTCGCGATATGCAATTTGCATGGGCAGGCATATGTGCATCAGAAACTGGGGAGCGGCTTCTCGAACCTCTCCACAGGAATCCTGACCTCTCTCGGCTATCCTGCCTGGTCAGGTGAGCTGGCAAGCAGTCCAGGGGATGTAGATGTCTTCCTAATTACGGGGAACAACAATGTTAGCGCCTCTGTGCTGGGTACAGGGCGCGATGCTTCACCCGCAGATCACCATCCCATTTACGGACTTCTCTGGGAAGGGTCAGGCTCCGCAAATGGCAACAAGCTGGATGTGTTCCTCAATAGCACGAACCTGAGCGCCCCCATTCTGGGTGCCGATCGGTTCGCTGCGGCGTTTCGCTTCGCTGTGGACGGACGCCCCATCTGGTATGGCGGGGGCACAAACAACGGAAACAATATTGATATCTTTGTGGGCAATACGAACCTCACTGCGTCGCTGCTGGGCAGTAATCGCGATGCCGTTCCGATGGCGCTCAGCCCCAATAACATCCTGCTCTGGGATGGCGCGGGTTCCGCCATTGGAAGCCTCAATCGCGATGTGTTCACCACAAACCTGAACTCGATGGCGTCCACCAATGTGTCGCAGTCGGTTCTGGGCAGTGCGCGCTTTGCGATTGCGGGGTTCCTGAACGATTCGGGCACGCCTCTCTGGAGCGGCGCGGGCACGAACAACAACGACTACAACGATGTGTTTTTCGGCTCCACCAACATCAGCGCGTCGGTATTGGGCGGGCTGACCGCTGTGCGCGACGCCACGCCCCACGGCGTAAGCCAGAGCGGTTCCAGCAACACGCTCATCTGGGTGGGACGCGCCAGCAGCACCAACTGGTTCTATGACGCTTTCGCCACTTCTGTGCCAGGCAGTTCGGTCAATATCAGCGCGTCCATCTTGGGAACGACAGGGCGCGAGAGCCTGCCAATTGCTGTGCAGGGCGCCGCGGTGCTGTGGGAAGGTGTTGGCAGCAACACCAGCTTCAATAACGATGTGTTTGTTACGACGCCCGGTGCGACGCGCAACCTCAGCACGAACCGCTTCGGCTCCGGCGGCACGGGCACGCGCGTCTCCACAGGTCGTGCGGTGGATTCCAGCGGGAATGCGCTCTGGGAAGGGAAACACTCCAGCACAGGCAACAACGAAAACCTCTTCTACTATAGCTGGAGCGCGAACAGCAGCACGAACCTGACCCAGGAGGCGACGGGCAGCACGCGCCGCTCTCAGGTGCTGGCAACCAACAACGCGATGCAGGTTCTCTGGGCTGTCCGTAATGCCGCCGACACCGAGTGGGAAGTCTACCTCTCCACGCCCAACCTCCCCACCAGCCTGCAAGGCAACCTGAACATTCCGGGCTATGTGGGCAACCTCAGTCAGGTGCAGGTTACGGCGCGGCTGGTAGACCCCCTCACGGGCAATGTCGCCTCCACCCACACAGGAAGCGGCAACAGCAGCGGCGGCTACAGCGTGGGTGTGACTCCTGGCTTGTGGGGCGTTCGCATCAGCGCGTCGGGCTGCCTGACGCGAGCGTTCCCCGTCCAGCGATTGCTGGGCGCAACCACGATAGACCTTGACCTGATCCTTGGAGATGTGAACCAGGATAATGTGATTGACGATGCCGATCTGCTCGCGGTGCTGTTTGACTTCGGGCAGACAGGCGCCACCCCCGCCGACCTGAACGGCGACGGCGTGGTGGACGATGCCGACCTGCTGACCGTGCTATTCAACTTCGGGCAAACAGGCGAATAATGCGAATCAGCTGCTGCGCCTATTCGTATCGGGAGGCTCTGACTCGTAAGACGATGAGCCTCCCCGACTTCATCCAGACCTGCGCCGACATGGGGCTGGACGGCGTGGAACTCACAGGCTACTATTTTCCCGACACCACCCGCGCCACGCTCAACAGCCTGAAGCGAGAATGTTTCCGACTGGGGCTGGCGATTTCGGGTACGGCGATGCGCAACCGCTACGGCTACCCCGACCCCGAACAGCGCAAAGCCGAGGTGGAGAAGACGAAAGAGTGGATCAATATCGCCCACACGCTGGGCGCGCCGTTCCTGCGCGTGTTCGCCGACCATATCCCCGAAGGCGTCTCCGAAGACCAGGCGTATCGCTGGCATATCGAATGCTTCGAGCAGGTGTTGCCTTATGCCGAATCGCAGGGCGTGGTGCTGGGGCTGGAGACCCACTGGGGACTGACCGCCGATGCTGAACGCACCCTGCGTTTCGTGCGCGACCTCAAAAGCGACTATTTCGGCATCCTGCTGGACGGCGCGAACTTCCGCGAGAATCACTACAAGCAGATGGAGATACTCGCTCCCTACACCGTCAGCGTCCACGCCAAAACGCACACGCGCAACACACGCGACGAGTGGATCGAGCTCGACTACGAACGCATCATGGGCATTCTCAAAAATGCAGGGTATCGGGGCTACCTCGCGATTGAGTACGAATACACCGACCCGCCTGAAAAAGCCATCCCGCGCTTCGCGAAAAAGCTGCTTGCTCTGCGCGATAAGTTCCGCTAAATGGCGCCCCCGGCAGGAATCGAACCTGCGCACCAGGCTCCGGAGGCCTGCGCTCTATCCACTGAGCTACGGGGGCGCGTAATTAATATACCCCAAAGCCTACTGGTTCCAGCCCAGATGCCCGTTGATGGAGATGGTGTAGACCGCCTGACCCGTAATCAGGTGGTAGACCGCCAGCGGGAAGTCCACCGCGAACTCGCCCAGAATCACCCCAATCGCGACCGCCCGCAACTTTTCGTATCCCTGCAAGCCATAGTAGCGATTGACGAAGAGTTTAATCAGCAGCACCACGCCCAATCCGAACCAGATGTAGTCTATCCCGAAGTTCATCGAGAGCGCGTAGCCTGCAGGGTGAATTGGGAAGCCCGGCACCCGGTAGCGAATGAAGTCCAGCAATAGCACGAAACAGAACGCGCCTGTGAAAAACGCCATCGCCGTTACATTCGGCGGGTAGCGGTTGTCTGCCAGCTGGGTAATCACGCCCGCCATGCCCTGCCCGAAGTCGCCTGCGCCATCCCGATAGAAGCGATTGATGCTGAAAAACTCGCCCAGCAGAATTCCCACTATCACCGCACTGGCAATCACGAACCAGAGCGCCTTTTGATTCAGGCGCGCGAGCTCGCCCATCTTCATCGATTCCAGCTCGTAGGGCATCGGGTGCGAGCGGTGCAGGCGGTTCATAAAGTGGAAAGTGGTCATCAGACGGGCGATTGTCGACTCGGTGAGGTTTTGCGTGCCCGTGAAGGCAATCATCAGCTGGTGCGGTCCCATAAACGCCATCTCGTGAATGGGCGCGCCCAGCTGCGCCCGTAACCGCGCCACCACCACGCTGAACGCCATGTAAAGCAACACGTAAATCGTTACCAGCCACCAGGGCAAGCCGACCGCCACGCCCAGCCCAATTAGCACGCCCAGGCTGAGAATCAAGCCAATAAACGCCCATCGTGCCGAGGGCGCGTAGCCCGCTTCGGGGTTGTAGCCCGTGCGAATCTCGTGCCAGATTTCCTTCAGATAGCCCCGCGACGCCCACACCACGCTCACAAACAGCCCCAGAAACGCCCCCCACGACTGCTCGCTGAAGTAAGGCGGCTGCGGCACCAGGTAGCCCCCACCAAACACGCCCTGTTCGTAGCCCAGCGCCGCCGTCGCCACCTGCATCAGCTTGCGCACAAAGTAAAACAGCACCGACGAAAACAGCAGGTCGTTTGGCACGAAAACCCCAATCGCCGACATGTAGGGGAACAGCCCCACCGGAATCCAGCCCGTCTGGTTCCACGGGGGCGAATGCAGATAATCGTTCAGGTGCGCCAGAAAGCGGGTCTTGATAGGTGGAATCCACGGGAAAAACAGGTTGAGCGCATTGATGGTGTCAATCAGCACCATCACGATAAAGGCGCCCCAGAGATACCGACTGCGCCACAGGGGCGACTGTGGCTGACAGAGCAGCATCGGCACCTGAATGATAGGGAACGCGAGGCGCTCCTGTTGCGTCCACAAGCGGCGCATGAGCGTGTTGATGCAGAGCATCGCCATCGCCGCTGAGCCGAACAGCCCCAGCCAGCCCAGAAAAATCGGCAACCACACTCCCAGCTTTGTCAGCGCGTAGGGAAATGGATAGCCCCCTATCCCGTACTCCCGAATAGGGTCTGCCGTGCGGAAAAAGAGCCAATCTGCCAGATGCGGGATCACGCGCGTGCGGTAGGTCTCGTTCTGATCCGCGTACAGCCCGAACGAGTGCCACAGCGGCGCGACCACATTCATCCACTCGGACGCCATTGCTGTGCCCACGAACAGAATCGTGAAGATGACCACCATGTCGGGCGTTTCCAGATACCAGCGTCCGAACACCTTGCGCCCGATGGCGTTCAGCAGTGCTATTGCCATCAGCGCGGCGACGGGCGGGATCAGCAGCGAGAAAATCACGCTCAGCACAATCTCCACCGCCCAGTAGGTGGTAAATGGCAGGAGCGCGAATCCAATCACCAGCCCGCGCAAGCGCAACGGGTGCGAACGCTCCGACGGGGTTATGGGAGGCGGCGTCTCCAGCCGCGCGGATGTCTCGACAACCGGGTGAGTCGCCATACGCAGCCCTGATTCGCCTCAAGCGAAGCTTTTCCTGCAGGCTTAAACAGCAAACGCCCCGGTCAGACCGGGGCGTAGCCTGTGTTCGTTGTCGGGTGCGTGGACTCCCCGAAAAATCGGGGACGCACAGCGTGAAGTTCTTACTTGCGGCGTCGGCGCAGCGCCAGCAGCCCGACCAGACCGCTGCCCAGAGCAATCATGCTCGCAGGCTCGGGAACAACAGTGAAGCTCAAACCGTTCACACTTGTCTGTCGGGTTCGGAAGCTGTTGAAGTCATCGGTGTATATGAGCACGAAGGAACCGTCGTTTTGAACGGTGTAGGGGTTATTGAGGCCGAAAGCGCTCTGGATGTTACCCCACTTAATGACAAGCCGCGGCACGGGACGTCCCTGAGCAGCAGTTCCTGTGCGCAGGAAGGGATCGGCTGGCCCAGGGTTGTTGATGGCGGGATTGGTGGAAAGGAACGCAGCTTTGAAGCGGATAGTCCCGTCTGCCTGCTTGATTGCACCGACGGCGGCTGCACCAACAAGATTGTTGCCGCCCGATAGGCCAGGGAACCCATAAATACCCAAGTTCACCTGCTGACCCACTGAGGCGCTAGCCATGAGGGTGCTTAGCCGAGCAGGAGCCCCTGTAAGCGTGTGGTTGAATTCGATATCCACATAGTTGGGATTAATAATGATACCAAATGAACCACCGCCATTTACAGGGGAAGCAGGAGCATCCGCAGGCACATCCATGCGGATTGTAAAATTCACAACCTGATCGCTAGAACCAGGAAGTGCCGTGAATCCCGCATTCAAGACTCCGCCGTCTCCGTACACACCGAACTGCGCAAACGCTGCTGTCACGCTGATAGCAGCTGCGGTTAAGGCAGTCAAAATCTTGTTCACGCGCATTGCAAATCCTCCTTTCTGAGGTTGTTCGTCGCGTCTCGGGGCGAACCGAGTGCGACTTTGCAGTGTCCACACTGCAAAAGCACTGCATGTCAGCTTCGTTTTCCACTTCGTCGCGGTGCGGGGAGTTCCACTCCCCACAGCCGTCTATATTATAGCACATTTTTTCGCGGATGTCAAGGGGTCAGGAGCCAATTTCGGGGAAATTCGGGGGAATTTTGCCCCCAAATTCTCATGCAGGGGGAGGCAGGGGGCACTCTTCATCCTTGCTTTGAAGAAAAGAGGGCAAGAAGCAGGAGGACAATCCCAAAGACCAGCCCGATCGCGTATAACGCCAGCGGAACAACCCACAGCCAGTAGGCGATTCGTTCCACGAGAGGGTCGCCCACCTTGATCGCGAGTCGCCAGATGAGCCACATCGCCGCAATCAGAAAAAGCCACTCGCAGCCGCAGCCGCCGTTGTCGCTCTTTCGTGTTACCCTCAAGTTCTCCCCCAAGCGCATGGGCTATGGTTTTGAGAAGTTAGAGGCGTGCTCCAGCAGCTGGTTCACCGCCTCCAGCACTTCAGCGACAGTGATGGAGCGCATGCAGGCGCGGTTATCGCCCCGACATGTCCAGAAGCTGCAGGTAGGCGCACAGAGGTGCGAGCGGTCTATCACAATGTGGGGCGAGCCGAGAGGGGCATAGTGCGCCGCGCGGCTCGGTCCGAACAACGCGACCACCGGCGTGCCAACAGCCCCTGCCAGATGGCTCGGTCCGGTATCGCCGCTGACCAGTAAGTCCAGCTCACTCAGGCAGTGAATCAGTTCGTCCAGATTCAGCTGCCCTGCCAGCGTGCGGGGCGGATGGTGAACCGCCGAAAGAATCGCGTTCACCTGTTCCATGTCGGAGGGGGCGCCCAGCAGTACCACCTCCATCCCACTCTTGCGCAGGGCGTCCACCAGCTGGGCGAAGCGGTCGGGGAACCACTGCTTGTTGGGCGCGCTGGCACCGGGGTTGACGCCGATCAGCGGGCGTTGCCCGCGCCAGCCTGTGGCATGCAACTTTTCCAGAGCCGTCTGCCGTGCTTCTGGGGCAGGGAACAGTTCAAACCGCCAGTCGGATACCTCACACCCCAGCGTCGCCACAACGCCCTTGCAAAGGTCGTTAATCTGATGGGCATCCGGAGACAGGACGAAGGGATGGGTCAGCAGTCGTGCGAACCGCTTTTTGACGCCTCCCGCCCGATAGGGGATGCCTGCCAGAAAGGTATGCAGGGTTTTTTCGTCGCTGGTGTCCAGAATCACTGCCAGGTCAAACCGTCCGCGGTGCAGGCGCAGAATCTCCTGCAGTTTGCCCCGGACGCCGTGCCCCAGATGGCGCAGCGTGAGCTGGTCCAGATAGGGGCATCGCTCCAGCAGGGGGTAGCCCCGATCGCCCGTAATCACGGTGATATGTGCCGCAGGAAAGCGCCGACGCAACGCGCGAAGGGCAGGAATCACATAGACCGCATCGCCCAGCCCTGCGCGAGTTAGCACCACGATTCGTTGAGGCTCTGCCTTAAGTGGTTTGCTCATTACCGCCAATACAGGTAGTATACCCGCGAGACACCTTAATGCTGATAGGTGTTGAGAATCTCTTGCCGATGGTGGCGCACGGAGTCTGCCAGTCCTTCGCCGTCTTTGCATTCCGCGAGCGCCTGAGCGAGCGTCTCCAGAAAGTGGGTGTAGTGTTGTGCCCAGACCCGGCGCGCTGCTTCCACCTCCTGACGCAGGGGCGGTGAGAGGTCGGGGTAAATCGGGCGCAGTTGCTGTTTGAGCAGACGGATTTGCTCCAGTTTCGCGTCGCGTTGTTTCTCGAACTCTTCCTGATGCTTCTTGAGAATCTGGTGCAGGGCACGGCTTCGGGCTATCAGCGACTGTACTTCAGGGGGTAGCGAAGCGGCGTTCGGTGGGGAAGGTGCGGGCGCTTCGGGCGGAAGGCTCCCGTTGCCCCCTGCAGGAACCGGTGGGGTTTCGGTCTCAGGCGGGCGCTGTCCGTTGGAGAGGGCAGGCGGGTCGGTGGGAGCTGTTGCCGGCGGCGGGGGTTCTGAAACGACATGGGGCGCAGGGTTGGGCGGGGCGGTTTCTGCCTGACGGCGGGCATGCTCCTGACGCTCTTTGTGCCATTCGCGCTCGGCGCGTTTCAAGCGCGCCGCAATCTGGTGTCCTGCCCATTTGCGGCGCCCGCTCAGAAAGCCCTGAAGCAACGCGACCGCCATCATTGAAAAGCCCATAATGCCGATGAAACTCAGGATGACTCCCTGCAGGGGCGCACTGCGTCCTGCCAGCCACAGGGGTGCAACAAGCCAGTAGGTGAGGCTCACCACCAGCCCCAGCAGCACCAGCATCGCGCTCCCAATCAGCCACGCCACCCGCGCCGACTTGCGCTCCTGCCATGTAAAAAGGTGATACAACTCGCCCACGACCGCCGCCGCGCCCGAAAGCGCAACGCTCAGCAGCAGGCTGGACGCAACCCCGCAAACTATTCCCACCCACAGCACGGGGTTTTGCCAGTCGGTTGGCTCTATCCCCAGCGCAGTCGCCACAAGCCAGCCCATCGCCGCGCCCACAATCACCACCAGCAGCCACCACAGCCACGGGTGTAGCGGCGGCGACTCTACGGTCGGCAGCGACTGCTCCACGACCGCCTCCGAGAGGGTCATCGGCTCCAGAGGCGCGTCGGGTTCCTGGGGAGCCGGTGCTGAGGGGGCTTCCGTGTTCCCAGCAGAAGCGGGCACGAGGGCAGCAGAGGGATTGGGCACGGGCGTTCTGGCAAACAGGCGCGGCAGCCGTGAGAGGGGGGCAGGTGGGGGAGGGTCAGCAACGGCAGGCGACGGATTGACTTCCCCTTGATTCGGCGTGTTCCCGGAGCCGTTCGCAATGTGCGGCGATGTTTCCTCATCCCCAGAGAACATGCGTTCGCCCGCAAGGTTCAAGCCATACTTACCTGCCTCAATTCGCGCCTGCAGGTAGGCTTGCTCCCACGCTTCGTAGCGCGCCCGATGTGCTTGCTGATAGTCCTGTTCCATCTGGCGCAGTTCCTGCTCCAGCTGGGCGATTTGTGCCTGAAGTTCGGCATTATGGCTCAGGTCTTCCTCGCGTTGCTGGGCATACAGCGCCATCTTCTCCGCTTTGACTTGCTGATATTTGCGGTACGCCTCCAGTGCCTTGCCGTAGAGCGCGGTCAGCAGCTCGGCTTTCGGGCGGTTGACCTGCATCAACAGCGCGACCAGATTGCCCCAGCTGCTTTCGGCGAGGGGTTTTTCCTCAAAAATCGGCTCCACCAGAGGCTTCGTGCTGGTCGGGTAGTCCACTCTGTTTCGCCCCCACTAAAGTATAGCATGGGAACAGTGTCAAACGAATCAGGGGGTGTTCCAGAAATGCTGCCTTATGCCTGACGGCTGAAGCCGTTCCTAATAGACAAAGCCAGCCTACGCTGGCTCCTCGTAACAGGGGCATCCTGCCCCTGTTCACGCGCAGGGATGCGCGTGCTACTTGAGCCGACGCAGGTCGGCTTCGTCTCATAGGAACGGCTTTAGCCGTCAGGAGAATCTTGAACACCCCCAGAAAATCGCCTCACAGCGGCTCGAAGTGGCAGCTGAAGTGGCGCAGGAAGGGCGTTTGCCATGTGATGCGGTAACCGCGCAGTTGCTCTTTGCGTTGCGCCACATTCAGAATCACTTCCACGAGGTAGTCCACATGGCTCTGGGTGTAGACCCGGCGGGGGATGGCGAGGCGCACCAGCTCTTTGGGCGCGGGGAGTTCCTCGCCCGTTTGCGGGTCCTTGCGGGCGAACATCACGGAGCCAATCTCGCAGGAGCGCACGCCCCCCTCGCGATAGAGTTCCACCACCAGCGACTGCCCCGGATACTGCAGGGGCGGAATGTGGGGCAACAGCGCGCCCGCATCAATATAAACCGCGTGCCCGCCCGGCGGTTGCACAATCGGCACACCCTCCCGCGCGATATGCTCGCCCAGATAGCGCACCGAAGCCAGCCGATACTCCAGATAATGCTCGTCCAGCACTTCCTGCAAGCCAATCGCCATCGCCTCCAGATCGCGCCCCGCCAGCCCGCCGTAGGTGGGGAACCCCTCGGTGAGAATCAGCAACTCTTTCTCCTGCTGGGCTAAGGCGTCGTCGTTGGTGCAGAGAAACCCGCCGATGTTGGCTAAGCCGTCTTTTTTGGCAGACATGGTACATCCGTCGGCGTAGGAGAACATTTCACGGGCGATTTCGCGCACGCTTTTGTGCTGATAGCCCGGCTCGCGCAGTTTGATGAAGTAGGCGTTTTCGGCGAATCGGCAGGCGTCAATATAGAAAGGAATGCCATACCGTCGGCAGATTTCGCTGACCGCCCGGATGTTCGCCATCGAGACGGGCTGACCGCCGCCCGAGTTGTTCGTGACGGTCATCATCACCAGCGGGATGCGCTCCGCGCCCACCTCGTCAATCAGGCGTTTCAGCCCTTCCACATCCATGTTGCCCTTGAAGGGGTGCGGAGTCTGCGTTTCGCGCGACTCGGGGCAGGGCAAATCCACCGCCTGACCGCCCCGATACTCGATGTTCGCGCGGGTTGTGTCAAAGTGGGTGTTGTTGGGGACGACACAGCCCGGCTTGCACAGCAGGCTGAACAGGATTCGTTCCGCCGCGCGCCCCTGATGCACGGGGATCACATGGCGAAAGCCAAAAATCTCCTTCACCACCGCCTCAAAGAAGTAGAAGCTGCGGCTGCCCGCGTAAGACTCATCCCCCCGCATGATGCCCGCCCACTGTTCCGCGCTCATCGCCGAAGTGCCCGAATCGGTCAGCAGGTCAATCATCACCTCGTCGGAATGCACCAGAAACAGGTTATAGCGGGCGCGCTGGAGAATGGCTTCCCGCTCCTCACGGGTGGTGAAGCGAATCGGCTCCACCGCTTTGATCCGAAACGGCTCAATAATGGTCTTGAACGCCATCGCTCACGCCTCTATTTTACCTGCTTTGGGGTATTCTCTGGCTATGAAGCCAGCCCCACCCCCTCTGCAACAGATTGAGCGCGATGCGTGGCGTTTTATTAACTCGGTCAGCGTGATTACGGTGTATGTGGATGGGATTGTGAACGCGATGAGCGCGGAGTGGTGTGCCCCCGTCTCGCTAAAGCCGCCGCTAATTGGGGTGTTTGTGGGCGAGGAGCGCTACACCCGCGGGCTGATAGAGCGCGCCGAAACCTTCGGGGTGAGCCTGCTGGCGGACGATCAGGCATGGATTGCCCGCGTGTGCGGACGCCACTCCGGGCGCGAGGTGAACAAGATAGAGGCGTTCCAGATTCCAACAGAGCCAGCGGTCTATATTGAGGCGCCTTTGATTGCGGGCGCGTCGGCGCAGTTTGAATGCCGCGTGCTGGATCGGCGCGTTTACGGGAGCCACATGCTGGTGGTCGGCGAACCCCTGCGTGCTGTGGGCAACCCCCATAAGTCCACGCTCGCTTATCATCGGGGGCACTTCTACCGGCTGGGCGAGGAAGTGTTCCCTGAGCGTCAGTAGTCCACCGGGCGCAGGTAGTATTCGCCAATCGCGGTTGTGGAGAGCATCGCGGTGGTGGGCAGGTGGCGCTTCCAGTGGGTGCTGTCCACCTTATTTTTGACCAGCATCACCTCGTCGCGGGGGAAGCCCATCTGCACCAGCCGTTCGGGTGAGTAGCCCAGTGTCAGGAAGTGCAGGATGCGGTCTGCCCTGGGGTAAGAGATGCCGAAGTCGCCCTCGTCGGTTTGCCCGACGATGAGATCGGCAGAGGCGGGTTTCTGCACAATCACTTCGGGCACGCCGATATAACGCGCCAGCTGCCACACCTGTGTTTTGAACAGGTCGCCCAGCGGGTTGACGGGCGGCGAATCGTCGGCGTGCCAGGTGAAGTAGCCGAAGAGCCGCTCGCTTTTGTTGCCCGTGCCGATGGGCAGGGCGTTCAGCTTGGCGGACTGGTCAAACAGCACAATCATGCGCATGCGGGCGCAGATGTTGCCGATTCGGGCGGGGCTGGCGTCGGGTTCGTAGGCGCTGAGGTAGGCGTCCACCATCGGCGTAATCTCAATGATGCGCGAATGGATGCCCAGCTCCTTCACAACCAGTTGTGCATGCTCCAGGCTTTCAGGGCTGCTGGTTTTGTAGGGCATCATGAAGGCGTACACATTCTCCGCGCCGAACGCCCGTGCGCACAGGTACGCCACCAGCGAAGAATCGACACCGCCCGAAAGTCCCAGCAGCACTTTTTCGAAGCCGCGGCGGCGTTTGACTTCATCACGCAAAAACTCAATCAGCCAGTTAGCCACCAGCGGCGCATTAATGCGAAGCGGGTCATCGGAGCGGGGGTCAAAGGCGGGCGCATGAATCACCGGATAGGTTTGCACGCTAACTCACCTCCTGAGTACGAAACCGTTCGGGTTTAAAGGGCTGGATGGGCAGCTGGGTTGTGCCGTGTTCGAGCAGGTCTGCCACTGCCTGCGCAGTGGCGGGCGCCAGCAGGATGCCGTGATAGGAGTGCCCGCTGGCGAGGTAAAGCCCCTCCCAGTCGGGCAGGGAGCCGATGAGCGGCTGGTGGTCGGGCGTGCTGGGGCGCAGTCCCACCTGCACGCGGGCAATCGTGGCGTCCATCAGGCTGGGGAACATGCGCTCCAGATTGCACAACAGGGTGGCGACGCCGCCGGCGGTGGGGCGGATATCGTAGCCTGCCTGCTCGCGCGTTGCCCCAAAGAGTGCCTCGCCGCTCGCGCGCGGCACCAGATAGCCCATCGCGCCACCCCCCAGCGAGACCAGCAGTCGCGTCGTGCGAATCGGCAGGTCGCGGAGAACCAGAATCTGTCCCCGAAGCGGCTCAATCGGCACCTGCCAGCCCAGTTCGCGCAGCAGGATACCACTCCACGCGCCGGCGCAGAGAACCACCGCATCTGCAAAAAGCGTGCCTGCAGGAGTCTGCACGCCCCGTACGCGCCTTCCCTCGCGCACCAGCCCAATCGCAGGCTGTCCCCGATGGAACGCCACGCCGCTTATGCGCAGGGCGCGGTGCAGGGCGTGCATCAGCCGTTCGGTATGTATCCACCCCTCGCTGGGGAGCCAGAGCGCGCCCTGACATGATTCGGGTAGCACGGGTTCCATGCGGCGCGCCTCTTCAGGGGAGAGCAGGCGTGCTTCGGGTTCGTAGCGCCCCACCCAGCGCGCCATCTGCTGCAGTTGTTCGGCGTCTTCGGGGGTCAGCGCGACGCGCAGGCTTCCTTCCGCCTGCCATTCGGCGTCAATTCCTGTTGCCTCGTGCAGGCGCGCGACCCATTCGGGAAACTGCCTGCGGCTCTCGACAGCAAAGGGAAGCGCGGGGTTCTCTTCGGGTGTGAGGCTGAACGGGTTGACCATCCCCGCCGAGGCGGCAGAGGTTTGCCCCCCTTCGGACACGCTTTCCAGCACGGCGACCTCCGCCCCCCGACGGCGCAGCTCCCAGGCAATCGCCGAACCGATGACCCCCGCGCCGATAATCAGCACCTGCGCCATCGTTAGCCCCCTGCCACCATCTGCACAATCTCGAGGTTATCGCCCTCTTTGAGCTGGATTTCGGGGTATCGTTCGCGCGGGATGATTTCGTAGTTATACTCCACCACCACGATTCGGGGGTCAATACCGCGCTCCTGGAGCAGTTGCAATAGCGTGGTGTTTTCGGGCAGTTCGCGTTCCGCGCCGTTGATTCTCACGCGCATGGCATGGGGATTATACCCTGAAGGTTCAGTCTCAACTCCCACAGCCCCCGCCGCACCCTCCACCACAACTACTGCCACAACTGCTCCCACAACTACTCCCGCAACTGCTGCCACACCCGCTATCGCCTCCTGAGCCACCATTGTCGCCAGAGCAGGAGGCGCATCCGCCGCAAGCGCTACAATAAGATGCTGCTTGCTCGCGTCTGGAGAGAGGCTGTGCATCAGGTAGCAGCGCGGCGCCCATCCACAACGGCGCAAGGTCGCGCACATCGGGGCGGTGTTGCCAGTCCTGTGAACGCAGGGCGTGGCGGATTGCAGAGCGGTCATGTTTGGCGGTGTAGGCTCGGTGAACCTCGTCGCGCAGCTGGTCTATCAGTATCTGGATGGCAGCCGCCACTTCGGGGTCTCTAACTGCCAGCGCGTCGTTGAAGAAGCGCTGGCGTATCTCAAAGTCGCTCGCATGCAGGAAAAACTCCACCTGCTCTTTAGGGAGGCGGGTTCGGAAAAAGCCACGCCACAGGCGGGCACTGTGGGGCGTCAAGGTGAAGAGGTGGGTGTAGACCCAATCAAACCACGCTTTTTCGCGGGGCATCGGCGTACGCTCGGCGTAGGGGGTGTGGTGAATCGTTGCGCCGGCAATCCGCTCGCAGAACGCCTGATACTCGCGCGTGAACATCAGCATCTCGTGCCAGATTTCGTCGCAGGTCTCACTGAACATCGGCACACTGCGAAGCACGAGGTTCATCATGAAGTAGCGCTTCAGTTCGAACAGCGCCCACTCGAACTGGGCTTCCGAAAAGCGGGGATGGCGCTTCAGCACACGCGTTTTGAGTTGCTGGTAATATTCGGGCGTGAACGCCTTCTCCACGCGCTCGGCGAGTTGACGGAACGGTTCTGCCGGGTGGACGCCCAGATAGGGGGGCAAACTCACAGGCTCATGGGCGGATATGGGAGGCTTCACGAAAGTCGTCTTTGGGGCAGAAGGCGTGAGGCGTTCCTCACGGCGCTGACGGAAGGAGATAAACAGAAGGAGGAGGCTCAGCCCGGCAAGAGCGATCGCAAGCAACGCGACGACTTCGTTTGAGAACATGTGCGCTCTCCTGTTGCTTTCATGGGGAAAATTACGATTTATATGGAAGGCGAGTTCCATAAGAAGTGCCTCAGGATAGAGTACGAACCACGATAGCTTCTAACGGTAGCGAATGCGTATCTTCTGACGCCCTACAGTGATAAGTGCGCCCTTGCTCAAGGCATCACTGTGATTTTGCAGGATAGATCGCAGTAGTGCCTTGCGGGCAAGTATAGGGACATCGGGTAAGCGGATGATACCACAGTGGGAGTGTCCTTGTCGGACAGCTAACTCTCCAAAGTCTTTGTCCATCGTAATAATGATGCGATTCTCTTGCAAAGCAACTTGTAAGATTGCTGAATCGGGTAAGTGAGAGTCTATTTCACGAACCTCTACCACATCATAACCCTCCTCACGGAGCCACTCTGCAATAGCGCGCTCGACCAGAACATCCAGCAAAAATTTCATTCAGTCCCCGCGACTACAAGCGGTTCGACACTCTCATTCGCAACCAGTGCGCGTGCATAGGCGAGGCAGGCGCGAATATCATCCATTTCCAGGTCGGGGTAATCCTGCAGAATCTGTTCAGGAGTCATGCCTTGTTCCAGCAGAGCGAGTATTGTTTCCACCTTGATACGCATCCCGCGTATAATCGGTTTCCCACCGAAAATGTTCGGGTCGCAAACAATCCGGTTCAGCAAATGCGGCATGGTATCACCTTATCGGATTATACCTGTTCTTGTTCGGATGCATCCGCATGAATTTGCGCCCTTCTGCACTGTAATCTCAGCCTGATGGAACCACATCACTGCTGCCAGAGCGCTCCCGTGCAGGAAAAGTTGGAGGTATAGCGAACAGGGCACAGGTGAGATTGTATGCGCCGTTTAGTGGGAGCCGCTGTGGTGTTTCTTGTGCTTATGGTAGGGGTGGCGCTCTGGCTCCGTGCGCAGAATGCGCCGCTCCCGCTCCCCGACAACTGGTCAAGCTTACCCGAGGAGCAGAAGGTTCGTTTCTTGCTACGGTACGCCCTGTCCACGATGTATCCCCAGAGCTGGCTTACTCGCGCTATACCTCCGAGGGGCAGAGTGCCAGCCCTGGGTTCCGTATGTGAACGGCTGGCGGCGGTTGCGTATACTTTTGAGATTGACCCAGCCGAGGTGTCTTCACTCATTTCACTTGCGCGTTCCGAAGAACCCCGCACGACCGAGCTGATCTATGCTTACGCAGGGGCAACCTACGCTCGCAAAGGACTTGAACAGAAAGCACAGCAGTATCTCAATAAAGTTTCGGTTCCAGAGTATCGTGCGCTCATTCTGGTTGAGCTTGCAGTGTATTATGCAAAGCAGGGGCGTCGGGAGGTGGCTCTGCAGCATCTGAGCCAAGCCGTATTCCATAGAGGTTTGTTTCGATTGATAATAAGTACCCACTTTCCTCGTCCCCTGAAACAGCTGGCGTTGCATGGCTATCACAAGGAGATATTCGGTTCGCCCGCCATGCGCACAGGAGGCAACTACTGGCTACATGCTCAGTTGCTTCACGCCCTGACAGAAGCGGGCAAGCTCAGGGAAGTGGAGGAAGTAATCCCTATTCTGGATGAGCATCAGCGGAGCGTGGCACGCGCTCTGCTGGCAAGCCACGCGCTCAGGAAGCGGCAACTGCAGGAAGCCCTGCGCCAAATTCGAAGCACGCCGAAAGAGTCTATCGTGAGGGTGCATTTCGCCGCTGAGCTGGACGCTCAAGGCTACAACAGGTTAGCAAACCAGATTCGCGACGAGACATACAGAGCGATTCGGGCGTTGCCGAAGAACAGTCTCCTGCGAGATGCGTCGCTGACGCAGTTTGCCGCGTATCGGGTGCTGGCTGGCGACGTGGAGTCTGCAGAGAAGATTTTGCGTGAGATAGGGCATTCCTGGTACCGCATGACTCTGCGCAAGTTGATTGCGTCTTATTATATGGCTCGGCAACAGTGGGAGCTTGCACGCAAGGAAGTTACGCGGCTTCCTCAGCCCTTTCCCCCAGCGATGGAGCTTGCCAAAGTGCTGCACCGCTTGCGCGTGGAGAAACCAGCAGAAAAGACAACTGAATTTGAACTGCCAGAAGTCCATGATATGGATGTTCCTTTTGTGTGGAATTACCTGATCCCCGTTTTGCGGCTCACTCCAGCCGAGAAAGATCGGATTGTGAATTCGCTGAAAGAGTGGCTGCGCAAGTCGCCAGAGGATTCCTATGTTCAGCGCGCGGAGCGGGCGGCTGAGCTGATGCGCCTACTGGGGCGCTATGAAGAAGCCGCTGCCCTTGTATACACACTGGACCTGCCCGCATATGACAAGCATGACTATATCGTCAAAATCCTGATTAGCATGATGGATCGGCGTGAATCCGGCATTCAAGGGAACCTGAATCCTAAGCTGGGGCTATTCCTCAGCAACTGAGGGCGTGTCCTGTATGGAGTGGCGAGGTGTCGGGGCGGAACATGCCTGCAGAATCCGCCGCTTTGCCCACTCGGCATGCTCGCGGAGCATGGGGTCGGGGTGCTGGCAGTAGCGTTCCACGAGGGGCAGGAGGGCGGGGTCGGCGCGGTTGCCTGCCACAATCAGGGCGTTCCGAATCAGCCCACGCCAGCGCGCCCGCTTGATGGGGCTGCCCCGAAACCGCTCGCGGAAACTTGCTTCATCCATCTGCAGAATCTCTTCCAGCGAGGGCAGGGGGCGCGGCGCAAGGCGCGGCTCCTGCGTGGGCGTTGCACGCAACGGCTGATGGGGGCGCGGGTGATTGAACGGACACACTTCCTGACAGATGTCGCACCCGAAAAGCCACTCGCCAATTGGCTCCCGGAGCGGTTCGGGGATGCCGTCGCGCAGCTCAATCGTGAGATAGCTGATGCACCGCCGCGCATCGAGCCGATACGGCTCCACCAGCGCGCCCGTGGGGCATGCATCCAGACAGCGGCGGCAGTTCCCGCAACCCCCAAAAGCGGGATGGTCGTAGTCCAGTTCCACATTCAGCAGTAGCACGCCAATAAAGAAATACGAGCCACGGTGCGTGTTGATGAGGCAGGTGTTTTTGCCGTACCATCCCAAGCCTGCGAGCCACGCCAGCTCGCGCTCCAGCACAGGTGCCGAGTCCACACAAACCCTGCCCTGTGCTTCAGGGCAGAGCGCCTGAAACGCGCTCAGCAGGTTCTCCAGCTTGGCGCGGATCACCGTGTGATAGTCTTCACCCAGTGCGTAGCGGGCGATTCGGTAGTCTGTGGGGGGCAGTTCGGGCGGGGTGTAGTTCAGTCCCACGACGACGGCGCTTTTCGCGTCAGGGAGCAGTTCGGCGGGGTTCAGGCGCTGTTCGGCGGTGCGCTCCATATAGTCCATCTCGCCGGCGTAGCCTTGCTGGAGCCAGAGCAGAAACGCCTCTGCATGGGGCGGGCGCACAGCGGGGGCGATTCCCACGAGGTCAAAGCCGAGCGCGCGGGCGTAGGCTTTGACCCACTCCGTCAGGGAGTGGGGTGCAGGGCTTGTTTCGCCTGTTGCCATAGCGCCTCCCATTCATCGGGCGAGAGGCTTTCCAGCGGGCGTCCCTGCGCGCGCGCCTGCTCCTCCATCCACTGGAAGCGCTGGATGAAGCGGTCTACCATCTGGCGCAGGCTCTCTTCGGGGTTCACCTTCGCGTGGCGGGCGATGTTGACCACCGTGAAGAGCAGGTCGCCAATCTCCTGCTCCACCCTCTCGCGAGCGCTTTGCTGGAGCGCCTCGCGGAGTTCGGTCTCCTCTTCGTGGAGTTTGTCCAGCACGCCGAAAACGCTATCCCATTCAAACCCGGCGCGGGCGGCGCGTTTGGAAACCTCCAGCGCGCGTAGCAGGGCAGGCATCGCGCGGGGCACGCCCTCCAGAATCGAATCGTGTCCCCTCTGCTCGCGCTTGATTCTGTCCCAGTTTTTGAGAACCGTGTCGGCGTCGCGGGCGTCCACATCCCCGAACACATGGGGATGGCGCGAAATCAACTTCGCAATCAGCGATTCGATCACCTCATCAATCGTGAACTGCCCCGCTTCCGCGGCGAGCTGGCTGTGCATCAGCACCTGAAGCAGCAGGTCGCCCAGTTCCTCTTTAAGTGCGGCGGGGTCGTTGCGGTCAATCGCTTCCAGCACCTCGTAGGCTTCTTCAATCAGGTAGGGCTTGAGGCTCTGGGGGGTTTGCTCCTTATCCCATGGGCAGCCTTCGGGACCGCGCAGGGTGGCGACGACAGCGACCAGCCCCTCGAAGCCTGTGTAGCGGCGCTGGCGTTGCGTGGCGGGGGGTACAAAAAGCGTGGTCAGCGGGTCGTAGCGTTGCTGGTCCAGTTCGGCAAGGGGGATTTCCTTGACCTCGGTGGCGCCTTCCATCCCGGCGGCATGCACCAGCGCGACGCGAAAATCGGGCGGGTAGTAGCGGAGCAGTTCGGCTTTGGCGCGCCCTGCCAGTTCGGGTGTTTCAATCTGATAAATTATCTGCGCCACGGTGGGGTTCAGGCGGATGCGAGTGATAGCGCCTGCGTCGATGAGCTGCAGCCCCTGACTCATTTCGTAGTTGAGCGCCTCCAGCACGGGTTCCACGAAGCTGCGGCTGGGCACGATGCGTACCGGGATGTTCTGCTCCCGCGCCATGTCCAGCACATAGCGCACGGAGTCTTCGGCGATCAGGGGGTGTCCGGGCACGGCGTAGGCGACGGGGTTGGCGTCTTGCAGATGGCGCATCACTTTTTCGGCGAGGGCGCGAGCGCGCGCGTCGGGTTCGGCGGGCAGGTCGGGGGTTTCCAGCACGATGTAGGGGATTCCTGCGAGACGCAACGAGGCGACGGCGGGGTGATTTTCCGTGCGGAGTAGCACCTGGGCGGCGCGGCGGAGTGCGCCGAGCGCGTTCGCGCTCATCTCCTGCACCCCGCCTGCCCCCAAGCCGACCAGATAGAGCATCGCCTATCGCGATTGCGCCTGTCCTGAAGGCTGCGCCGCTTGCTTCTGCTTCTGCAACTCCTCCAGCGCCTTGCGCAGCTCCTCCATGTCCTTCTGGTACTGTTCCTTCCACTGGGGATGGAAGATATCTACCTTGGTCTCCAGCATGCGCCGCGCAATCTCCTCGTTGAGGTCGCGATTGGTCTGCTGCCCTTTCTGGAGCATCAGCCCCTCACGGATGCGGTCTTTGACCTCTTCATAGGGCAGCTGGCGCCCCGCGGTTTTGGAAACCACATTCACGCGCACGAAGGAGTTGGGGTCCGCCTGAATCCAGTTGGAGGTCTCGCCGGGTTTGAGCGGTTTCAGGATTTCGGCAAGCCGCGCCAGAAACGCTCCCTGCGGGTTGTTGGGGAACGGACCTTCCAGTGGCACTTCGGACTCGCCTAATTGCACGCCTGCCGCGGGGTTCTGAGAATATTTCTGCGCCACTGAGCGGAAGTTCAGCCCCTTGCGCAGGTCTTCGTCGATCTTAGCACGGGTCTCGCGGTTGGTTACAATCAGCACCTGCACCAGCGCGGTTGCGGGGCGATAGAAGCTGCGCTTATTTTGCTCATAGAAGTTTTTGACTTCCTGCTCTGTAACTGTCACGCCTTTGGTGAGCAGGTTGAACTGGATGAGCTGGGCGCGCACCTGACGGCGCACATCGTCCAGCGTAAGGATTTTCTGCTCGGTAACCATCCGTTTCAGGTTGGCATCTTCCTTCATAAGACGCTGGACGCGCTCTTCCACCTGTTGCTCGGTGGGGGCGACGCCCTCTTTTTGTGCCATGTCCAGCAGCACCTGCTCCCGCACCATTTGCAGCAGCGCTTCGTAGCCTGCGGGGCGTGTGGAGAGCTGATTGTTGGCAAAGCCGACAGGGGTGAGCATCTTTTCGGTGCGCTGGAGATACTCCTGCTGGGTAACGGTCTTATCGCCGATTTTGGCGATGGCTTGTCCCTGCCCACCGCCACAGCCGTTGAGACCCATTAGAGCGACTGCGACCAAAGCGGTCCATCCGATGAATTTCATTCTGCCTCCTCCAGATGTCTTCGTTTAAGATTCAGGATAAGTTCCACCTCGCCGGGCGCGTAGCCTGTTTGACGGGCGATTTCCGCGACGGAAAGCCCCTGTCGTGCCAGTTGCACGACTGCGCCCGCGGTGGGTCGTTCCTGCTCTGTAGAGTTATACCCAAAATCGGGGTTCAAAGTTTCCATCGGTGTGGGTTTCGCGTCGGGTTGCGGTGCGTTTGTGCGTTCAGGTTCGCCGTGTTGGCTCTGCGCGGGGGGTGTCATGGTCACCAGACGCTGAAGCTGCTGAATCCGCGCTTCAGCGCGCTCCGACTCTTCAATCAACCGAACCAGCAGGGCGTCCAGCGTTTGTCGGAGTGCTTCCAGTTCGCCTGTGAGCGACTGGCGTGCGGCTTGCGCCCGCAGCTCCGCCTGGGCGCGCAAAAAGAGCAGCCACCCTGCCACCAGCAGGAGTGCCTGAAACAGCACCATCAGCTCCGCCATTGTTTAGACCTCCACATCCACCTTATGCTCTGTGTCGGGTGGGGGTGTTTCTGGCGAGTCTTTTGTGGGGGGCTGGGGCAGACGCTTCGCGTTTTTGCCGCGCTCCCCATCCCGCGCGGGGGGACGCCCGATTGGCTCCACCCCGTAAACCCGACTCGGCGGACGCACCGAATCCGCCATCGCCTCTCACCTCGTCGTTATTATCGGTTTTGTTGCAGAGATTTTGCAGGGTTTGGGGGAGAAGAAGCCAGCAGGGAGAAACTTCGCCCCCTAATCGGTATAATTCCCCAAGGAGGCAAACGATGGCAGCGAAACGGCGAACGGGTCTCTACTGGCTGATATTGGCGCTGATAGCCGTCGCGCTCAGCGGGTGTCGTGGGGGAACCACCTGGAGCAAAAAAGAGGAAGTCCGAATCGGACAGGAAATCGCCGCTGAAGTCGAGAAAACCTACAAGCTGGACCCCGACCCTGAAGTGCAACGGCGCGTGCAACTGATCGGGCAGCGGCTGGTCGCGGTGGCGGGCGATAAAGATTTCAAATACTCCTTCAAAGTGCTGGCAGTGGACGAGATTAACGCCTTCGCCCTGCCCGGCGGACCGATTTATGTGTTTCGGGGGCTGATAGACGCTGTGGGCGACGATGACGATATGCTGGCGTGCGTGCTGGGACACGAGATGGCACATATCAACCGCCGCCACGCGAATAAGCAATACACGAAGGGCTTGTGGGCAAGCATTCTCATCTCGCTGGGCACAAAGGGCAAGGTGCGCGATATCGCCGAAATCACCAGCGCCCTGCTGGAGCTTAAATACAGCCGGCAGGACGAGTACGAGGCAGACCGATTGGGCATCGAGTACGCCTACAAAGCAGGGTATGACCCCAACGGCATCGTGCGCTTCTTTGAACTGCTCAAGGCGAAAGAGAAGGGCGGCGACCCGGGCGTGCTGGCGAACCTGCGCACGCACCCGCTGACCGAGAACCGCATCTGGCGCGCGAAACAGCATATCGAGAAAATCACGGGGCAACCCGCTCAGGGAGGCAACTCGTGACGGTCGCTGCCATTGTTCCCGCCTACAACGAAGAGGCGCGCATCACACGCGTGCTGGAAGTGCTGGTGCAATCGCCCTCGCTGGACGAGATTATTGTCGTCAACGATGGGAGCGTGGACGGCACTGCAGAGGCTGTTCAGCAGTTTGCGCAGGCACATCCCGAAAAGCGCGTGCGCCTGATCAACCTGCCCACCAATCGGGGCAAGGGCGGCGCGATGTTCGCGGGCGCCACCGCTACAGAAGCGGATATTATCGCCTTCTTCGACGCCGACCTGATCGGGCTGAACCCCAGCCATGTGGAGTCCATTATTGCGCCTGTGCGGGAGGGCGCGGTGGCGATGGCGATTGGCGTGTTTCGGGGAGGGCGTTTTCGTACCGATATCGCCCAGATTCTGGTGCCTTACATCAGCGGTCAGCGCGCCCTGCTTCGGGAGCTGTTCGTGGAAATTCCGGGCATCGAGGGCACACGCTCGGGCGTGGAGATTGCGCTCACACTTCATTTCCAGCGCAATCGCTACCCTGTGGCGATGGTGCCGATTACAGGCATCACGCACACGATGAAAGAAGAAAAACTCGGCTTCTGGCGGGGCGCCATCGCGCGCATGAAGATGTATCTGGAAATCGGGCGCGCCTTTGCACGCTACATGCGCTGGCGCGACCTGCGCCATAAGCTGCTCCTCAAAAGCAAGGGGGGCGATTAGCCCTGTCCCTGTGGTATACTAATCACGCTCCATCATCAAACAGGAGGGACACGAAAACAATGGCAGAGCTGCTGGCGGCGCAGTTGGTTCGGGATATACCGAACTTTCCAGAGCCGGGCATCATCTTCAAAGATATTACGCCCGTGCTGAAACATCCGCAGGCGTTGCGCGAGGTAGTTGAGCTGATGACCGAGCATGCGCGCTCGCTGAAGCCCGATGTGATTGCAGGGATTGAGTCGCGCGGGTTCGTGTTCGGGCTGCCGATTGCGGTAAACCTGGGGCTGGGGTTTGTGCCCATCCGCAAACTGGGCAAACTGCCCGGCGAGAAAATCTCCGAAGAGTACGCGCTGGAATACGGCACGAACACGGTGGAGATTCATGTGGACGCGATTGAGCCGGGGCAGCGCGTGGTGGTGGTGGACGACCTGCTGGCGACAGGGGGCACCGCCGCCGCGTCGGCGCGCCTGATAGAACGGCTCGGCGGCACCGTCGCAGGGTTCACCTTCCTGATTGAGCTCACCTTCCTCAAGGGGCGCCAGAACCTGCGCGGCTACGAGGTCTATAGCCTGATTCAGTATTAGCGCTCAGGAGGGCGACATGCCACTCACGATACGGGAGCAACTGGAGGCGCTGGAAGACCAGATTCTGGCGCCCTACGCGATGCGGAGCGCTCACTCACGCGGACGCCCCACCCCCGAACCGCCCGACCCCGTGCGCACCGCCTTCCAGCGCGACCGCGACCGTATCATCCACAGCAAAGCCTTCCGACGCCTCAAGCATAAAACGCAGGTGTTTTTAGACCCCGAAGAAGACCACTATCGCACGCGGCTGACCCACACGCTGGAAGTGGCGCAGATTGCCCGCACCATCAGTCGCGCCCTGCGCCTGAACGAAGACCTTACCGAAGCGATTGCCCTCGCCCACGACCTGGGGCATCCCCCCTTCGGGCACACGGGCGAGGAAGTGCTGGATCGGCTCATGCGACAGTTCGGCGGCTGCTTCCGCCACTACGAGCAGAGCCTGCGCGTGGTGGATTACCTTGAGCGCGACGGCAGAGGGCTGAACCTCACCCATGAGGTGCGCGAGGGCATCGTCGGGCATTCCAAAGGCAGGAGCGACCTCACCGCTGCCGAAACCGAGCGCACCGCCAGCCTGGAGGCGACCGTCGTGCGAATCGCCGACCGAATCGCTTACCTCAACCATGACTTTGACGACGGCGTTCGCGCAGGACTGCTTAGACCCACCGACCTGCCTGCCCACCTGCGAGAGTTTCTGGGGGAGACCCACAGCCAGCGCATCGCCCGCATGGTGATGGATGTGGTGGAGACCAGCTTCGGCAAGCCCATCGTGCAGATGAGCGAGCCGATGCTGAGCGCCGTCAACGAAATGAAGGAGTTTATGTTCGAAAACCTCTATCACCACCCGCGCGTCCAGCACGAGCGCGAGAAGATGGGGGTTATCCTGGAGCAACTGTTTGAATACTATTTTGAACGCCCCAATCAGATGCCGCCCCTGTTTCAGGCGTTCGATGCGTCGGACGCGCAGGCGAAGGCACAGCGCGTGTGCGACTATATCGCGGGGATGACCGACCGCTACGCGATTCAACGCTACCTGACGCTCTTTTTGCCGCGCAACTGGGGAGGCGAGGCGCCATGAGTCCCCTCAGGTGCCGCTGTGGACAACCTATAGGGCTGGACGACCTGACTTATGTTGCTTATCATCCCCACACGATGGGCGCGAATCGCGTGGAGGTGCATTTTCAGTGCCCCGCGTGCGGGCGCGTCTCGGAGCGCATGCTGACTCAGGCGGCGTGGGATCGGATACTGCTCCACTTTATGGAGGGGGAAGAACGCACTTTCGAGGAATGGGTGCGTACAGAACAGCTGGGACCCATCACCGACGAGGAGGTACGCCAGATGCGGCGCGCCCTGCGGGAGAACACTTTCCTGTCAAGCCTGCGCGAATGGGAGTCCGCACACGGGGAAAATGAGTGATTCACATCTCCAGCTCAGGTTGGTGGCTTTCGGGCTGAACCCGCTCGGCGGTCTGCACGCCCGACAGGAGCGCCGCGCTGGGGATGTCAAACCCGCGCCCCTGCAACAGGTCTTCTATCGTGCGTATCTGGAGTCGCTGAAGTCGGATGTTCCCCAGTGGCGTGGTGTAGAACCCCGCCTGCTCCGCCTCGCGAGCCATGTCGCGCGTCGGCGGCTCCAGCGTGATGAACAGTCCTAAAACCGCCTTCTCGCGCTCCATCACGCCCCGAAAGTCGCGAATGTCTTTCACGCCCACACGCCCGCTCTTGACCTGAATCACCACCTTTTTGGGATGCTCGCGCGGGTTATCGGTGAAATAGAGCATCCCATCAATCCCTGTGTCCGCGCCCTTTTTCTGCTGGTAGGGAAAGGCGCGCGGGATCAGCCCGATTGCCCACTTCTGGAACTCGTCGCGGTCCTGAAGCGCCAGCGCCCGCGCTTCGGCGACAGTGGTCGGCTCACCAATCACGCGATAGTCTTTGCCCTCCTTGAGGTCGAACATATCGCTGAGGCGGTACTTGATGAGGGCGATGGCTAAGTGCGTGATGTCAATGCCAATCCAGCGGCGGTTCAGTTTATGCGCGGCGACGATGGCGGTGCCGCAGCCGCAGAAGGGGTCTAAAACAATATCGCCCTCGTTGCTGGACGCCTGAATGATACGCTCCAGCAGGGCAAGCGGCTTCTGGGTCGGGTAGCCGAGGCGTTCCTTTGCGTGCGCCCCGATTGGGGGGATGTCGGTAATCACATCCTGAATCGGGTTGCCTGCGCTCATGTCCAGATAACGCTTGTAGCGCGGAACCTTACCCTTCGCAGGCCAGACAATATAGCCCGCCGATTCGAGAGCATCCAGTTTCTCCTGCACGCTCATCTGCTGGGCGCGTTCCTTGCCCACAATCTGCTCCACCAGAGGCTGAGGCACTGCCCAGTGGCGTCCCACCTGCGTCGGGTCTACACCCTTCCATGGCTTGCCTGAATCACCTTTTGTTGTACCTGCACCAGTGAGGGAAACTAACTGATACCTGCCGCGCTCATCCTGAAAGCGATAAAACTTTTCAATATAATCGGGGTCAAGTTCCTCATAAACGCGGTTCCATGTATAATTTGGTGTTTTGGTGTAGAATAGCAGCACATCGTGAACGGGACCCCAGCGTTTCGCACTGCCGTGCGCCCCTGTGCGCTTCCACACAATCTCATTTCGAAAGTTGCGCGCCCCGAAAATCACATCCAGCATCACCTTCAGGTAGTGGCTCGCCGTCGGGTCGCAGTGCAAATACAGACTTCCCGTTGGCTTCAGCACGCGGTGCAGTTCCACCAGCCGTGGCGCCATCATCACCAGATAGGCTGTTACCTCGTTCCGTCCCAGGGTGCGCACGAATCCCTGCAACAGCTCCACCAGCGCGGGCAGGGGGCAGGTCTCGCAGAACTCCACATAGGCGCGCTCGCTCCACTGCCAGGTGTCGGTAAAGGCTTTAATCTGCGCCTGCGCAGGTTCGCCCGACTGCTCCCGAAACAGCAGGTTATAATCGCGCTGGCTGTTGAACGGGGGGTCTAAGTAAATCAGGTCTACGCTCTCCTCCCCGATATGCTTGCGCAACACCTCCAGATTGTCGCCATAATAGAGCGTGTTGACAGGGTGCATGGGAGAAATTGTACCTGTTGAGGTACAATTTCGTCAGGATGGCGTTTCGGATTGAGACGATAGAAGACCTCATTCGCCTTCTGGAGGAGCGTCCTGAGTGGCGGGAGCGGCTGCGGGAGGTGTTGCTCACGCCTGAGGAGCGCGCTATCCCAGCTCAGCTGGCGCAGTTGATAGAGGCGGTGCGTGAACTGAGCCAGTCGCATCGCGCGGCGCTTCAGCGTCTGGAGCGGCTGGAGCAGAGCCATCAGGCAGCCATAGAGCGTCTGGAGCGGCTGGAGCAGAGCCATCAGGCACTGCTTCAGAGCCATTACGACCTGCGCCAGAGCCACGAGGCGGCTATTCAGCGACTGGAGCGGCTGGAGCAGAGCCATCAGGCACTGCTTCAGAGCCATTACGACCTGCGCCAGAGCCACGAGGCAGCGATTCAGCGACTGGAGCGGTTGGAGCAGAGCCATCAGGCACTGCTTCAGAGCCATTACGACCTGCGCCAGAGCCACGAGGCAGCGATTCAGCGACTGGAGCGGTTGGAGCAAAGTCATTATGACCTCCGCCAGAGCCACGAGGAAGCCATCCGACGACTGGAGCGGCTGGAAGAAACCGTGGCACGCCTCGCTGTCACCGTGGAGCAAGGGTTTCAGCGATTTGAAACCGAAATCGCTAAACTCAAGGGCTACACGATGGAGATTCGGTATCAAACGCGCGGTCCCGCCCTGTTCGGGCGCTATGTAAGCCGTCCCAGAGTGGTGGACCTCGCCCAGTTCATCGCTGACCTGCGTGAACAGGGATGCGAACTTTCCGAGGCAGAATGGGACGAGTTAAGCGCGATAGACCTTCTGCTTTCCGCAAAACATCCTGAGACGAAAGCGCCCCTCTATCTGGCGGTGGAGATTTCGTGGATGTTGTTTGTAGACGATGTGGAGCGGGCGCGGGAACGAGCAGCGATTCTGCGCCGATGCGGTGTGGAAGCGTACCCCGCGCTGGCAGGCGAGGGCATCACCCCTGAAGCACAGGAGATGGTCAGCCGCTTCGGTATCCTCACACTTCTGGGTGGGCGCGGGTTGGTCCGAACTCTGGGCACATGAGCGCCCCATAATGCACCTCTCCAGATAGCCCCCTCGCTTCCCGAAAATTACGGGTGTATGAGCCACGCAGAGGTGCTGGAGCTGGGGCGTCAGGCGATGTGGGTCGGCTTGCAGGTGGCGATGCCGATCCTGGTCGCCGCGCTGATTGTAGGCTTGCTGGTGAGCGTGTTTCAGGCTGTAACGCAGATTCAGGAGATGACGCTCCAGTTTATCCCCAAGATGATTGCCGTCGGGATTGTGCTGATTATTGCAGGGGGCTGGATGCTGAGCCAGATGGTGGAGTTTACCGTGCGCGTGTTTTCCCATCTGCCGCCGCAATAGCGCGATGAGCCTCGATACGAACTGGTTCTGGAGCGTGCTGGTGGTGTTTGCACGGGCGTCGGGGCTGGTGGCGCTGGCGCCCGTGTTTGGCAGTCGCACCGTGCCTGTGCCGGTGCGGGTCGGGCTATCGGGGATGCTGGCGCTGGGGCTGGCGCCTGTGGTGCAGCCTGCAATAGGCGCGCCGCCGGGCGACTGGCTGCCGCTGATCACGCGCCTGCTGGGCGAAGTGGTGATGGGAATCGTGCTGGGGTATGGGGTCAACCTGCTGATGGGCGCGGCGGTGATGGCGGGCGAGCTGCTGGATCAGATGATGGGCTTCAGCATGATGCAACTGCTGAACCCGCTGAGTACCTTCCCGACCAGTTTGCTGGCGCAGTTTCACTATCTGCTGGCGCTCACGCTGTTCGCGCTGGTGGACGGGCATCACCTGTTGCTGATGGCGCTGGCACGCAGCTTTGAGGTGAGCGGGGACTTTACTTCGTTTCAATCGCTGGCGGAGGGGGGGCTTGCGCTCGCAATCGGGCTTGGCACGCAGGTACTCTGGCTCTGTCTGCAAATTGCCGCCCCTGCGGCGGGAGTGCTGTTTGTGGTGGATTCGGCGATGGCGGCGCTTTCGCGGGCGGTGCCCCAGGTGCCCATCTGGCTGATTGGCGTGCCCGCGAAGATTGCGGTTGGCGTTGTGGCGCTCGCGCTCAGCCTGCCCGCTATGACAGGCATCACGATGCGCCTGACAGACCTGTGCCTGCGCTATCTGGAGCAGGTGATGCGGTGGTGGTGAGCAGGAAAACCTCGCAAAATTGCGGAATCTGAGCTCTATGTACGAGATTGCGCAGGTCTGGCATTTCACGCGCAGGCGGCTGGAGCAGGCACTGGAAGGGCTGGACGATTCGAAACTCAATTTTCGCCTGATGCCCCACCTGCACACGATTGCGGAGTACCTTTACCATGTGGCAGGCGTGGAGTTCTACTGGGTGCATCATCTGGGCGGATACGCGCCCCAGAGCGAGTTTGAGTCGTGCCTGTTGCGGTGCGCCACCGATTCGTTTTTGAACACCGCGCCGTTCCCGTTTCCGCAGAGCGCGTGTACCTGCGAAGGCACGCGGCAGGCGCTTCAGTTCACTTTTGAGCGATTCCGACCCCTGATAGAGAACCCCAGCGCTGAGCTGTTAGCCAAGCCTGTGGTCAGCCCGATTGGCGACCCGATAGACGGACGCGAGGCGCTGATTCGCACCGCCCAGCACGCCAGCTATCATACGGGGCAAATCTGGCTTATTCGGCTGAGCCAGGGCTGGTGAGGCGAATCGGCTATAATAAAGCCATGCGTGCGATTATCTGGATTCTGGCGGGCTTTCTGTTTGTGTGCGGCTGGAGCCAGACCGCCGACTATACGGGCTATCAGGTTCTGCGCATCACGGTGGAGCATCCCAAGCAGTTTGAGCAGATTCAGACGCTGGTGCGGGATGTATGGTCGTGTTCGCTCAAGGGGCGCACGATAGATGTGTGTGCCTCGCCCGAAGAGCGGGCAGCGCTCCAGAAAGCAGGGTTCACCTGGCAGACCCTGATAGAGGATGTGCAGGCGCTCATCGAGAGCCAGCGTTCGGACTACCAGCCGCAAGGCGATTTGTTCAGCCGCTATCTCACGCTGGACGAGGTGTACGCGGCGATGCGGACGCTGGCGGAGCAGAACCCACGCCTGGTGCAAATGCTTCAGGTGGGCATTTCTGTGGAAGGACGCCCGATTTACGCCCTGCGGATCACACGCGATCCCCGAGGAGCGCGAGTCTATCGCGACCGACCCCAGGTGGTGTTCAACGCCTGCCAGCACGCACGCGAGTGGATTACCGTCTCGGTGGCGCTCTATCTTGCCTATGCCCTTGTTGCCAGCTATGGGGTAGACACCCGCGTTACGCAGTGGCTCCAGCGTACAGAAGTCTATGTGGTGCCCGTGGTGAACCCTGATGGGTATGTGTACACATGGACAACTAACCGTCTCTGGCGCAAGAATCGGCGCTATCTGGGTACAAACAACTGGGGTCAGCCGATTTACGGCGTAGACCTCAACCGCAACTGGGGCTTCCAGTGGGGTGGTCAGGGGTCCAGCGGGCAGCGCAGCTCCGAAACCTATCGGGGACCTGCGCCTTTTTCGGAGCCTGAGACCTACACGCTGAGCCGCTGGCTACTGAGTTTGCCCACCCTGCGCGCCCATGTGGATATTCACAGCTATTCCCAGCTCATCATGTGGCCATGGGGTTATACCGATGCACTCTGCTATCATCATGCCACTTTTGAGCGCATCGGGCTGATAATGCAACAGCAGATTCAGAGCGTGCATGGGATGTTTTACGCGGCAGGACCGATTTACACCACCATCTACCCTGCCAGCGGCAATATGTGCGACTGGGTTTATGGCGTTCGGGGGGCGCTGTCGTTTGGGTATGAGCTGCGCGACACAGGACAGTACGGCTTTTTGCTCCCACCTGACCAGATTCTGCCCAACAGCGAGGAGTTTTACCCTGCCGCGCTGACCCTGATTGAATGGATGACCACGCGCCGGTGGGATTAAATCGGGTACAATCCATGCGCCCGCACTGGCGCGGAGCCTTTAAACCCACTCTAAGGAGGTTCCAGTGAGTACCAGAACAAACCGAACCAAAAAAACGGCGCACATACCCGATGCAGAGCGGGCGGAACTGATAGAACTCTACCGCCAGATGCTGCTGATACGCCGATTTGAAGAGCATTGCGACAAAGCCTATCGTCAGGACAAAATTGGAGGCTACCTGCACCTTTATATTGGTGAAGAGGCGCTCGCTGTCGGATTTATTTCGCAACTGAACCCTGACGACCGCGTGCTGGGGCATTACCGCGACCACGGCTATGTGCTGGCGCTGGGCAGCGACCCCAAAGCGGTGATGGCAGAGCTGTACGGCAAGGTCACGGGCTTGTGCCGGGGCAAGGGCGGCTCGATGCACCTGTACGATAAGGAAAAGAACTTTCTGGGCGGCTATGCGATTGTGGGCGATGTGATTGGAATCGCCACGGGCGTCGCCTTCGCGGCGAAGTATGAGGGGAGCGACCGCATCGTGCTGTGCTTCTTCGGCGACGGCGCGATGAATGCAGGGCTGCTGCACGAATCGCTCAACATGGCGGGGCTGTGGAAACTGCCCGTGATTTATATCGTAGAGAACAACAAATACGCGATGGGCACGCCTGTGGAGCTGCACTCCGCCGTCACGAACCTCGCCAAGCGCGCCTCCGTGTATGGCTTCCCCAGCGAGACCATCGATGCGATGGATGTGCTGGAGGTGCGCAAACACGCGCGGCGCATTATTGACCATGTGCGCACCCACAAAGAGCCTTACTTCGTGGAGGCGATAACCTACCGTTTTGTGGGGCACGGCGCGGCGGACATCACCGACCCCGGTTCGTATCGCACGCGCGAGGAAGTCGAAGAGTGGCGCAAGCGCGACCCCATCCCCACACTGGCGAAATATCTGCTGGAAAACGGCATCGCCACGCAGGACGAGCTGGACGCGATAGACCGCGAGGTGCGTGCCGTTGTGGAAGAGGCGGCGCGCTTCGCCGACGAAAGCCCCGACCCGCCCCTGGACGAACTCTGGGAGCATGTGTTTGTGGATTGAGGTGCGATGAGCGGTTATCATGTCGCAATTGTAGGGGCGACAGGGGCAGTTGGCACGGAACTGTTGCGCCTGCTGGAGGCGCGGCGGTTTCCCGTGCGCCAGCTGACCCTGCTGGCGTCGGAGCGTTCCGCAGGGAAACGCCTGACCTTTGCGGGCGAGTCGGTTCCCGTACAGGCGCTCGCAGCGGAGGCGTTTCGGGGCGTGGAGATTGCTTTCTTTTCGGCGGGCGCGTCGCGCAGTCGTGCGTTCGCGCCAATCGCGGTGCAGGCGGGCGTGCTTGTGATTGACAACTCCTCCGCCTTTCGGATGGAGCCGGATGTGCCGCTGGTGATCCCCGAAATCAATTCTGAGGCGTTGCGCCAGCATCGCGGGATTATTGCCAACCCCAACTGCTCCACGATTATTATGCTGATGGCGCTGGAGCCGCTGCGCCGCCTCTCGCCCATCCGACGGATTGTGGTGTCCACCTATCAATCTGCCAGTGGGGCAGGGGCGCAGGCGATGCAGGAATTGCTGGACTCTACCCGCGCGTTTCTGCAGGGCGAGCCGTTCACACCCCAGGTGTTGCCACACCCCTATGCGTTCAACCTCTTCTCGCATAACTCACCGATTGGCGAGGATGGCTATAACGAGGAAGAGCGCAAGATGATTCTGGAGACGCGCAAAATCTGGGGCGACCCCACGATTCAGGTGATGCCCACCTGCGTGCGGGTGCCTGTGTTGCGGGCGCATAGCGAGAGTATCGTGGTGGAACTGGCAGAGCGCCCCTCGCTGGAGCAGATTTACGCGGCGTATCGCGACTTTCCGGGCGTGCGGCTGGTGGACGACCGCGAGCGCAACCATTTCCCGATGCCGCTTGAGGCGTCGGGGCGCGACGAGGTGCTGGTGGGACGCATCCGCTACGATGTGAGCGCCCCGAATGGCGTTGCCCTGTTTGCCTGTGGCGACCAGCTGCTCAAGGGCGCCGCGCTAAACGCCCTCCAGATTGCCGAATTGCTGACCCGATAGGCTATAATATGCCTATGCGACACCGAAAAGGTTTCACCCTGATCGAGCTGCTGGTGGTGATAGCGATTATCGCCATTCTGGCGGCGATCCTGTTTCCCGTTTTTGCACAGGCGCGCGAGCGCGCCCGGATGGTGGCGTGTGCCTCCAACGCACGCCAGCTCGCGATTGCGGTAATGACCTATGTGCAAGACTTTGAGGAGGCGTTTCCGCCTTCCACAAACTACGCCGTGCCCACCAATGTGCCCGAACGCATCTGGACGCGCCTCATTCAGCCGTATGTGAAGGACACAAACATCTTCACCTGTCCCAGTGCGTCGCGTACTGGGTTCCCGACGGACTGGTCTACGCGCGGGGTCGGCTCCATCGGCTACACCGCTGCCACTGCTTACGATCCGCTGCAGTTAGAGGGCTTCGCCACGCCTGTAACCCTGCCTCAAATGGACGAACCTGCCCGCACGCCCCTGTTCGGCGACACCGCCAGCGGTCCCACCAGCGAAAAATATCGGGGCTATGTGTTTGACCCTTATGTGGGTCAGCCCAATCCGATAGACCCCCGATTGGGCACGCCGCTGGTGGCAGATCGCGACCTTGTGCGGGAGCTCAATCACCTGCCGCCTTCCCAGCTGAAGCCACTCTATGCACGCCATCACGCAACTGGCGACAACAGGGGATTGGCGATGCTCATCTTTGGGGACGGGCATGTGAAGCCCTACTCGGCAGCGTCAATCCTGGCACAGGAGCGCGGCGCCAACCTGCTGTGGCGGTTTCGGTAAAACAGACGCCCTCCCGAAAAAGGGAGGGCTTGACTCTTATGGAACGAAGCTCTGACTGCGAACAGCAAAGCGAACCTGCCCGCTGGCGCTGATGGGGCGCCCCGCAAAGTAGTCGAGGATGACGCTCGCAGGCGCCGTGGAGACCAGCACAGTACATTCGCCATCTACCTGGGTGCTCCGTGCAAGGCTCCAACTACTGTTCCAGCCTGAGAGGCTTGTCAGGTCGGGCGTGGTGTAGGTGGTGTCCGTTCCCAGCCATGCCCTGGTGAACAGCACGCTCCAGCGCAGGTTGCCCTGAGAGAGGCGTAGTATATAGGCGCGTGGTGTTTCGGCGTAGTCCAGACCCGCTACCGTTACGGTAACCGCGCCCGTGCTGCTCGATGTGAAGGAAGCAGCGGTGTAAGGTGGGGGTAGGGTCAAGTCCACACTATTCCCAAAACTCGCCTGCACCAGCACAACGCCCCGATCTGTACCGATGGCGTTAAGACGGAACAGCGTGCCCGCAGGCGCCACACCCGATGGAAAGATGGGGTAGCGCATCAGCGTTCCGTTGCCCACAATCGTACCGACCCCAATCAGTGTGGAGCGTGTACCGGAAACATAGAAGAACTGCCCTGCCACCTGCTCGGTCATGTCGGCGCCACTGACGGTGGCGGTGCCTGCAGTGATGTCCACCACGCGGCGCAAAGTCTCGTCGCTCGCGCTGAAGTCCACTGTGTAGGTTCTGTCTTGCGTGAAGCTCTGGTTCGGGTGGAACCACAGGCGGTTGGGCACACCGCCGCTGCTTCGGACGGAAATCACATCGTAACTGCCGGCAGGAACCGGTTTGGTCTGGCTGTTTACGAAGGGGACCTCTCCGATTCCCGTAAGGGCGCTGCCGCCGTTCAAACCGCTGACATTAACGCTGACATTCACTTCCGCGGGTGGGGTCGCGGGACCGCAGGTCGCCGAAAGGCTGGGGGTTTCGGCGCGGGTGGTGTGAACCACATAAACTGTTGTTTTATCTCCGGGGCAGACCCAGGCGACAGAATAGCGCCCTGCGGCGTCGTTCACAGGTACTGAGCCGCTGGTGGAGGAAAGCGTCTGCCATGTGCCCTCTTTCCCATCCTGAAACGCGACCCACTGGGCGCCCGTGAGGGTGAGGGACACCGTGTTGCCCGCGCCGCCTCCGTTTCCGCCGCCTCCGCCGCCCCCACAACCTGCAAGCGTCAACGAGGCGACAATTAGCAGGCTTATTCCAGGTACGCTCCATGCGTTGCGGTTTCTCATCCTATAACCTCCTGCCTTTATAGTACCCCACATTAGACGCCCTGCAGCGCCCTAAGTTCCTGAACCTGTAAACCATTTCAGGTAGAGACGCACGATGGTGTAGAGCATCACGCCAGCGAAGAGCAGGCGTAGTGCGCTGGCGGGCATATGCTTCGCGAGGCGCACGCCTGCACGCGCGCCCAGCAGAATCCCCAGCACGGCGGGCACCACAATATCGGGCAGCAACTTGCCCTGCACGAGGTAGAGCAGGGCACTGACGGAGGCGGTCGCGCCAATCAGGAAGGTGCTGGTGCCGATGGCGCATCGCAGGGGCGCTTTGAGAATCGTGTGGATCAGGGGCACCTGAATCAGCCCGCCGCCGACGCCCAGCATCGCCGAGATAATCCCGCCCAGCATAGAAAGCCCTGCCGCGAGCGTGCGCTGGTTCGGGTTCCACTGAGTACGACACGGGGTGCTGGGCGCCTCCACCGGAGCAGGGTGGCGTGCTGCCCAGAGCATCTGCCCCAGCACATAGAGGATGAGCAGGATGAATAGCCCTGCAATCCATTTCGCGGGGATAACCCCTGCCAGCAGACCGCCTGCAATCGCGCCCAGAATAGTGGGAATCAGCAAGCGCACTGCCAGGCGCCAGTCTACCAGCCCTGCCTGCAGGTAAGCGGGCGCGCCTGCACACGAGGTGGCTGCCACCGCCACCAGACTCGCCGCCACCGCCTGCTTGATAGGCACATCCATCAGCAGGGTCAGGGCAGGCACGAGAATAATGCCGCCGCCCAGCCCCAGCATCGCACCAAATGCGCCTGCCCCCAGCGCAATCGGAAAAATCCAGAGGGTACTCATCCTGAAGAGCGCATATTGCGGGGTAGTCGCTCGTTCACGGGCGGGAGCGGCGGAAACGGCTTGTGCGGCTCCGTCTGATACCAGTACGCCACGCTTGAATAGTCGTTCTCCTGCAGATTCGCGTGCCCATGCTCAATACTCACGCGGATAGAACGGCTGAACAGAATCGGGTCTTCAATATGAAAACGGTACGAGGTACACTGGTGGCGGTCGGGGAATTTGGGGTCATGCTCAGGAATGGAGGCGCCCGCATAGAGGTAGGCTCGCGGGTGCATCCCCCACGCCTGCGAGAGGTAGTCTTCGGAGCCTGTGCCGTGCAGGGAGGGCGGCCACGGCTCGCCGTCGATGAAAATCATGTCATCGCCCTCGCCCCACCATGTGTATTCCTTGATGATCTGCTCGTGGCTGCCCAGCTTGCGAATCACGGGCAGGGGGTCAATGTTGTCCACCGAAAGCACACATCCCACATAGTGCCCTGCGCCTTCTGCTTCCAGAATAAGGTAGTTCTCTTCGTCGCTCAGGTTGGGGGTGTCCAGCAGCTCCCAGTAGTTGCGTCGCTGTTCAAAGAGGTTGCCCTGCGTGCCGCGCGTGGGGTACTCCTGCCGATACTGCGCGTGGAACCGCAGCACATTCTCGGGGAGCGGGTTCTCGTAGGTTTCGTAGTCGATGTAGTAGTAAAACGAGCCGATGTCCACCTCGCATTCGTTCACCACCTCAAGGCGTGCCGACTGCGAGAAGGGCATCGGGAAATAGCAGTTGAGCGCGACACCGCCGCCATAGTTGCCTTCGTTATCGGTGTGGGTCACGGTTGCCAGCGGGAGCGACATAAAGGAGCGGGCGATGCCGTGTCCCAGCCCGAAGAAGTCGCCCAGCGGACTCAACACGCTGGGTTCGGTCTCGCCGTCCCAATACATTCGGAGCACCACCTTGCGCAGGTAGAGGGGATCGCGGCAGCCGACGGTAATCCAGATGTGTCGGATGCACCCTGCTCCCTGCAGGTCGGCGAGTGTGGCGCTCGCGCCTGCGGGGATGGTGAGAAAATCGCGGTTGCCGCCCGTGCGGTCCCAGCTGGAAACGCGCTTCGTGCGCCCTTCGCGGCGAAAAACGAGCCGTGCTAACGGACCTGCGCCCTCGTAGCCTTTGAGAATCTCCATAGTGAAAAACCTCCTGGAGCGCAATTTCTCGATGGATGAGTCTACTCCTGCTGTTGGAAGAGGGCACGCAGAGTCGGCATCGCCTGGCGCATCACGCGAGCGCGGTGGCTGATGCGATTTTTGAACTCGGAGGGCAGCTCGGCGAGCGTGCAGCCGAGTTCGGGCACATAGAAGATGGGGTCATAGCCGAAGCCTGCTTGCCCGCGAGGGGCGTGGGTAATACGCCCCGCGAAGGTGTCCTCAAAAGTGCAAAGGTCGCCTGCGGGTGTCGCAATCGCAATTGCGCATCGGAAGCGGGCGGTGCGGCGTTCTTCGGGCACGGCGCTCAGCATGTTCAACAAAATGCCCATCTTGACGGGGAAGGGGGTCGCTTCGCCAGCGAATCGGCGTGAGAAGCGCCCTGGTTGCCCGTTCAGCGCGTCAATTTCCAGCCCGGCGTCGTCCGCCAGCGCGATTTCGCCTGTGAACTGGGTGCACGCCCGCGCTTTGATAATCGCATTCCCCACATAGGTATCCGCGGTTTCGTCGGGTTGCGGCGCGTTGGGATAGTCGGCGAGCAGAGCCACCTCCACACCCAGATCACGCAACCCCTGCTCCAGCAGCATGGCAATCTCTTTAGACTTGGAGCGGTTATGGCTGGCAATCACGATGCGTTTAGCAGCCATCTTCCTCGCTCAGCATGCGGTTGATGAGCGCTTTGACACGCATCTCGATCATATCGCGCACGCGCCGAAACTCGTCCAGCGGTTTGCCCACGGGGTCGGGGATGTTCCACTGCTCCTTGATGCCCATATAGACTGCGGGGCAGAGGCTATCCGTATCGGCTTCGCACAGGCTCACCACAGCATCAAACTGGCTGACATCGAACTCCGCCACGCTTTTGGACGATTGGCGTGAGATATCGATGCCCTTTTCCGCCATCACGGCAATCGCGTTCGGATGCACATAGCCTGCGGGCAGTGTGCCCGCGCTGAAGGCGACCACACGCCCTTGACCGTAATAGTTGCCAAAGCCCTCTGCCATCTGGCTCCGGCACGAGTTGCCCACACACACGAACAGAATCGTTTTCGGCGTCTTCATGTTCAATACCCCTTCTGCTTGTACTCCTCAATACTCCGCTTGTAGCGTTCCTGCCCGTCGGGGCGATTGATGCTTGCCAGTACCGTGGGAGTATACCCCGCGTTGACCATGCGCTCGATAATCCCTGCGACGACTGCCCACAGCGCGACTGCCGCGCCGATTCCTGAAGCGGGGCAGAAGGGCACCTCCAGCCCCTCGATTTGCATCATGCCGTCGCCGTAGGGCGCGGCGTTGTCGATCACGAGGTCAGCAACCTCATAGAGGCGTTTGCCCGACTCATGCTCCGACTGGAGTTTCGAGGAGTAGTCCAGCGCGGTGAGGGCAATCACGAACACGCCGCGCTCGCGCGCCTGAATTGCCAGCTCCACGGGGAAGGGGGTCTTGCCCGACACGCTGCCGATGACCAGCACATCGCCGGGCAGGATGCGGCTCCGATCCAGCGCGGCGGACACAATTGCCCGCACGGTTTCAGGGCGCGTTTGTCCCGAAACGCCCTGCGCCTCGCGATAGGGGTTCGGGTTGTTCACCGAGAGGTCAAAGTGAAACGGGGTGAACGCCGCCAGCCCGCCCGCGCGGTTAATCAGCTCGCGCGAGACGAGGTGCCCCGTGTCGTACACATGGATGACGCCCCCTTTCTGCAAGCACTCCGCGCAACGCTCTGCCGCCTGCTCAATCGCCTGAAGCGAACGACGCTCTAACTCCTGAATCTGCGCTCGAATCCGTTCGAAGTAGGCTTTGGGCAACTCCATAGTAGGGGAATTGTACCTACTCCACGCGGAAGAGGCGCCTGTCTACAAAGGTCTGCCCGAACATGTCTGTGGTGCGTACATAGAGGACATGCGTGCCGCGCGGGAGGTTGGCGGGCAGGCGTCCGCCCCACAGGTGAGGGCAGGGCATCGCGCCCGGCAAAGCGCGTCCCGGGAGTTTGTATTCCGTCTCGAGGCGTTTGAGTTCGGCATAGGCGGGGTCTACGCGCCCCTGCACGGGCTGGAGCCGTATCCATTCACCCTGTTCCCCGACACGCATCTCCACCACAGAGCGCTCCGAGCCAGCGAACACATTCACCAGCACCTCGGTTTCGGCGAGTTGCGCTTGCGGGATCGCGTCGGGCAGGTAGATGTTCATCTGGTAGTCCGCGGGGCGTCGCGACGCCTGATAGCGAATGCGGAACTTCGCGCGGTCAAAAGACACCCACAGGTAGCCGTTGGGCGTGCCATCGCGCATGGTGGTGTGGGGGATGCCCGTCGGGTCGGGCGCGCCCGTCCACCAGCTGCCGCAGACAGTTACGGCGTTCCAGTGCAGGTGGGGTTGGCGTCCCTGCCAGCCATCCGCCGCGCCGAAGAAGCGCTGGGTCTGATAGTGGGTATGCGCCGAAAAAGAAAGTGTGTTGGGAAACGGTGCGAGCAGTTCGAACACGGCACGACGCTCCTCTTCAGGCCATTCCCACATCGGGATGTGCATACACAACACCACCCAGTGCTGGCGCGGTACATATTGCAGGTAGTTGCGGATGAATTCAATCTGTCGTTCGCCCAGTCCTGCCCGGTAGCGCCCGCGCTGACCGTTGCGTGCGCCCTCCCATACCACATCGTCCAGCACGAGGAAATGCACATGCCCGTACTGGAAGGCGTAATAGTTCGGTCCGAACACGCGCTCCCAGGTTTCGTCGCTATGTTCGTCGTCGGGCGAGTCGTAGTTCATATCGTGGTTGCCCAGCACATAGTAGAAGGGGATGCCGATGCGCCCGATTGCCTGAATCAGCGGGGGCATCACGGTGAGGTCATCAAAAACCACATCGCCCAGCACAATGCCGAACGCCGCTTCGCGGGTTCCTATCAGTTCCCGGAGCACATCGTGCGCGATATAGCTCACCTCGCGCAGGTCGCGGGGCTGGGTGTCTCCGAACATCAATACTGTGAACCGTTCCGACTCGCGTTGAGGGTAAAGCGGAAAGTCTACCGAAGCGGGCAGAGGTCCCGTGGGCGCAACGCCACGATAGCGCACCGGAGGGGAGCCTTGCGGCTTGTGGATATAGTAGAAGCGCGGCACATTGTCGGAGTCTATCGCGGTACGCCAGCCGCGGGGCTTAATCACGAAAATCTTCGTGTCTTCCCCCACAGGCAGGCGGTAGCGCCCTTTCGAGTCGGTGCGCACCACCTCACGCTGATTGGAGACCAGCACATTCGGGATGCCTGGCTCTCCTGAGTCGCGAACCCCGTTCTGATTGCGGTCATGGTACACCACGCCTTCTACAAACGCGCCCTGCTGTGCCCAGACCAGCGTTAGGAGCGCAAGCAGACCCGTCAACACCATCCCTTTTCGCATGCGAGTACCCTCGTGCAAAGAATACGCCGTGCGAGAGGGGGTTCCTGTTTATCCACTCTCCTCCACAGGCAGCCACACGCGGAAGGTGCTGCCCACGCGGTACTCGCTCTCCACCTCCACACGCCCCCCATGGGACTCCACAATATGTTTTACGATGGAGAGTCCCAACCCTGTGCCGCCTGTATCGCGCGAGCGGGTCTTGTCCACCCGATAGAAGCGCTCAAAAATGCGCGGGATTTCGGAGCTGGGAATGCCGATTCCTGTGTCCTGTACTTCCACCACCACGAAGCCGTCGCGCATGGCGGCGCGCACCCACACATGACCGCCCTGCTTGTTGTAGCGTATCGCGTTCGTGAGCAGGTTCAGCAGCACCTGCACCATCTGGTCTCGGCTGGCGAGCAATCGGAGGGGTTCCTGCAGTTCGCACTCAATGGTAACCTCGCGCTCTTTGGCTTCGCCCTGAACCTGTTGCACCACACTCCGAATGATGGGCGCGAGGTCTACTGGCTCTTTCTCTGGTGGGAGCGACTCGGCGCGGGATAGCACCAGCAGGTCGTCGGCAATACGGGCGAGGCGCTCGGTCTCCTGAACTATCAGCTGCAGGAAGCGTTCGCGCGTTTCGGGGGGCATCGCGCCGTCGTGCAACAGGGTTTCCGCCAGCGAACGAATGGACGCCAGCGGCGTGCGGAACTCGTGTGAGACATTCGCCACAAAATCGCGACGCACCTGCTCCAGCCGAACCAGCTCGCTCTTATCCAGCAACGCCACCGCGAACAGAGGGGTATTGCCGTCATCCCCCAGATACCAGATGCTTGCGACCACATGGCGCTCACGCGGATAGCTCAGCACAATTTCGCTGGTCAACTGATAGCGCCGTTGCACCGCATGCAGGTATAGCACATAGAGGTCGTAGCAGAAGGTGAGCGCTATAATCGACTTGCCTGTGAGCGGGCGATAGCCGAACCACTCATAGGCGGTGTGATTCACGAAACGCAGGTTGGCGTCCTGATCCCCAATCAGAATTGGGATGGGCAGCCCTTCCGCGAAACTGATGAATCGTCGGCGCAGGCGGGCAAAATCCAGGGTCTGGACCTCGTTCTCGGCGGCGAGGGTCTTGACGCGATTTTCCAGCTGTGCCTGATGCTGGGCTTCCTGACGCAGAAACCAGTAGACCAGAAGCCATGCACCCACCATCAAGATGGCGAGCGTTTCCACACCTGCTGGCGGGAGCGAAAAGAGGGCAATCGAGGCAGAAAGAATAGCCCCCACCGCTGCCAGACGCAGTGCCCACACTCTCATAAAGAAGGCTCGCCTCTCCCGTATCAGTATACCTGTAATGGCGCAGTAACCCCTTAATTGTGCCATAAGCGGGGCGCCGTACTATGCCGAGAATTGCCATTATGCAAATCAAAGGCGTTTCGGAGACGATGGTCAGTGCCGTGGGGGCAGGGGAGCCAACCCTCAAGGCACAGGCGCAGGTGAAGCTCGCTAAAAAAGTGCTGGACATGCAGAAAGAGCAGATGGCGACCTTGCTGAATCAGATGCAGGGGCTGGGTCAACGCATCGATGTGAGGGTCTGAAGCGGGTACACTTTACCCCGCGATGGTTCGGCTTTATCTGGTACGCCACGGGCAGACCGCGTGGAACGAGGTCGGGCGCATTCAGGGGCATTCGGATGTGCCGCTGGATGCCGTCGGTTTGCGTCAGGCGGAGCAGACCGCCCGCTGGCTCGCCGAAACCCTCCCGAACCCGCAGGGCGTGTACACCAGCGACCTCCAGCGTGCGGCGCAAACCGCGGAGGCAATCGCACGCGCCCTCAACCGCCCGCTCTATCCCGAGCCGCGCCTGCGCGAACGATTCTGGGGCGACTGGGAGGGACTCACCCTTGACGAGGTGCGCGAACGCTACCCCGATCAGCATCTGACCTACCTGTATGACCCCATCCACGGCACGCCACCGAACGCCGAGCCGATGGAGGCGTTCTGGGAGCGCGTGAGAGATTTCGCCCACACGCTGTTCAAAACCCACGCGGAAGGCGACTGGGTGATTGTGGGGCACGGCGGGAGCCTGCGCATCATTTTGTGCGAGGTGCTGGCAGGGGATGTGCAGACCTATCGGCGCATTCGGCTGGACAACACCAGCATCTCTATTGTAGAACATACAGGCGAGCGCGTGTATGTGGCGCTGCTGAACTCCACGGTTCATCTGCAGGACCCTTCGGTGGATGGCTTCTAACATGTAAGGTGAGCCAAGATGTGCTGGCTCAGGCGCGTCGGTGTGGTTGTGTGTCGTCCCTATGCGTGGCGGGCGGCGCTCTTGACAAAGGCGTCGCCTCTGGACTGGGAGGTTCGGCTTGCGCAGGCACTGGTGCAGGCGACCGAGACCATCAAGCTGATTCTGGGCGTGGGCGAGCCGCTGATTGGGCGGTTGCTGCTGCTGGACGCCCTGCAGATGCGCTGGCGCGAACTGAAACTGCGCAAAGACCCCAACTGCCCCGTGTGTGGCGAGAACCCCACCGTGCGCGAGCTGATTGACTACGCCGAGTTCTGTGGCATACGCGGGGAGGAGGCGCCCGTGCAGACCGAGGGGCTGCCCTGCATCACGCCTGCGCAGCTCAAGGAGCGGCTGGAGCGCGGCGAGCCGCTGGTGATTCTGGATGTGCGCGAGCCGTTTGAACTGCAAATCAGCCGACTGCCGTACCCGTTCCGACACATCCCGATGGGCGAGGTGCTGGAGCGCGTGCATGAGCTGAACCCCGCGGACGAGATTGTGGTGGTGTGCCGTTCGGGCGGGCGGAGCGCCCAAATTGCGCGCCTGCTGCAGACGATGGGCTTCGGCAAGGTCAAAAACCTGATTGGTGGCGTCAACGCCTACGCGCAGGAGGTGGACCCAAGCATTTCAGTGTATTGAGGTGGGCGTTTGGGAGGGATATGGAGCGGTGCGAGCACTGCGGCACACTGAACGAGGGTTGTGCGAGAGCAGAAACTCCAAGCGATGTTTGCTCCCAGAAAGCAGGAATCCTTCCCCGCGAGGCGAATCTGCCTTGCAAGGAGGTGAGAGCCTCACTCCACAATCGAGCGAGTTGGGAAGCCTTCTGGGCGTGGCGTCGTGTGCCCACTCATTTTGAGCGCGGATGGCGCACTGAGCTCTTGTTGTGTTATTGGGCGTCTCCTATGCCTCCGAAGAAGGTAGCGGTTTGCTTTCTGCAGAAAGGCGAGCGCCACAAAAAAGGTCAACGCTCGTAACAGGTTCTTTCGTGTTCCACCTCCAAGTGTCCCTGCTTGAACTCAAATAGTGCGTTCCTGCTCGCGCTCTGAGGGTGTTCGAAAAATTCTCTTATGTGCCCGACGGCTGAAGCCGTTCCTATGAGACGAAGCCGACCTTCGTCGGCTAAAACAGCCAGCGCAGGCTGGCTTTGTTTCTTAGGAACGGGTTCACCCGTCCTGTTCAGCGGTGATTTTCCGAACACCCTCTCGCGCTCTTGACTAAACCCCGTCCGGCATGCGGCATGCTATAGTAATTTTGCGCATGTTCTGCACAAAGCGTTTGAGGAGGCACTGCGATGAAACGGACAAACCTCTTGTTGCTGGGGTACGACGCCGAGGGGCAGTTGACCAGCCTGCAGAAGCAAGGAGAGAGCGTGGGCTGGGTGTATGAGTATGACGGTTTGGGTCGTCGGGTGCGGGCGGTGCGTGGCACGCTTCAGGTGGCATATCTTTATTCAGGCGATACGGTGGTGGCAGAGCGTGTGAATGGGGAGTGGGTATACTACGGGTACGGTAGTGTGATGTACGCCCAGTCATCCAGCACGGGGACTGAGTTCAAGCACTGGAACTTGCGTGGGGACTTAGCCGCGAAGTCCACTGCCAGTGGTGCGTACCTGCCTGCGCCCCTCACGGACGCCTTCGGCGATTTGGTAAGCGGCACACGGGAGACTTACGACTGGAACGGGGCGTGGGGTTATCGGAATGAGCCGTTCAGTGGCGGGTTGGAGAAGGTGGGGGTTCGGTGGTATGACCCTGCAGTAGGGCGGTTTTTGCAGATGGATCCGTGGCTGGGGGATATTTATCAGCCGCTGACGCTGAACGGGTATGGGTATTGCTTGAATGACCCGCTGCAGTGCGTGGATCCGAGAGGGCTGTGGTACATCAAAATAGGATTCTCTCTCGATATAACCTTCGGTGGGTGGGTGAACCTGGAAATCGGTATTGGTGTAGGAACAGATCCTGGAGGGAGAATCGTGGGGCGACCATACATCAACACTGGGATAGGTGGAGGTGCTCCCCCTGCAGCAAGTGTTGGTATTCGGATCGGTGTCAGCCCAGGAGGGAATCTGCCCCCAAGAGGTGTGCCTAGAAACGATTTTGCAGGCACAGTGGGGATTACGACACCTGTGTGCGGTATTGATGTCAATATTCCAATAAATATTCCTGTACCTGGCTGGCGCGACCCTGAATACGGGATTACCGTCGGTCCGACTTTTCCTCCGGGAATGCCGATGCTATACGGGGGTGTATCACAAACAATATGGCTGTGAAACAAAAAACTTTCAGAGTGGCTGCCGATATGGCACAGATTGTGAGGGAGTTCCGCCAGAGGTACTGGCGATGGCACATCAGACTGCCATTTGGCTTGATTCTGTTGCCCATGCTGCCGTTTGCGTGCTTCCTTTCTTTTCTGTTTTACATCGAGGAGTGTGCATTAGAGGAGCTGGCTGCGCCAGAGAAAAGGTGTCCCCATAGGAGTGGTCTTGTTCGAGGTCTCGTTACCATCACAAAAGAGGTGATACGCTCCGGCTTCGTGAGCATAAGCTGGGATGTGGCAGATGAGTCGCTTGCCGATTGGCTTCAGCGCACGCATCGCGCTTTGTTTTCAGGGGGCTTGGTCGTATCTCTTGTCGTGGAGACGATTGCTTCTTTGGTGATATGGTACGCGCTGCTTTTGTCGATTGTGCAATAGCTGCACCCGGCTGGAGGAGGAGAGATGAAGAGCAAGGTGCTGATTTTTCTGTTTGTAGGTTTAGCACTTGTTGTTGTGTGCTGCGGCACTGGTATTTACTTGGTTGTCCGCAACACTGTTTCGGGCTATCAGGAGATATCATCCACAGGCTTACGAGTAGTGGAGCTCCTGAACAGGAACGCCTACGCATCGGTGGTAGAAATGGTGGCTCCATCATCGCGTGGGAATTTGTCAGAGCCTATCATTCGCCAGCGGTGGGAAATCTTCACACGCGCGATTGGAGGGGCGCGCACATGGGGCGTTCACGACTTCAATATCCAGTCGTTCGGTACTCGACAGCAAGCGAGTTTACGGATATGGGTTCGCGGGGACAAGGGGGAAGGCAGGGTAGACATCGAGTTTCAACAGCAGGGCGATAAGTGGTGGATTACGGACTTGAAATGGGTATGGTAAATGTGGGGTAAACCGACATGGTTACTCGCTTCAGCACGGGAACGGAATATCAGCACTGGAGCTGGCGCGGGGATCTGGTGGCGAAGCCCACCGCCAGTGGCACATATTCGCCTGCGCCGATAACCGATGCGTTTGGCGACACGGTAAGCGGCACACGGGAGACTTACGACTGGAACGGGGCGTGGGGTTATCGGAACGAGCCGTTCAGTGGTGGGTTGCAAAAAGTGGGTGTGCGCTGGTACGACCCTGTGGTAGGGCGGTTTTTGCAGCTGGATCCATGGCTGGGGGATATTTATCAGCCGCTGACGCTGAACGGGTATGGGTATTGCTTGAATGACCCGCTGCAGTGCGTGGATCCGAGTGGCAAACTTCCAGTAATTGCGGTCATTTTGATAGGAGCAGTTAGTGGTGCAATTGCAGGCACGGTAACTGAAATTATCATCCAGTCCATAGATGACAAACCCGGCATAAACTGGGGCGATGTTGGTCAGGAAGCCATCGGCGGGGCTGTCGGAGGCGGGATTGCAGGACCTGTAAGTGGAAGGATCTTGCGCCCTGTAGGCAAATGGTGTGCCCGCCGGTTTTTTGGTCCGGGTCTCGGCGAAGGAAGACCGACCTTGCGAGCCAGCCGAAATCGGTGTCTTTACAACAAGTGTGATGGAGGAAGCGATAATGTCTGAACACCATCAAAAACCGGCAAAGGAAGAGAACCCTCACGAGGAAGGGAAGAATTCAGCGTTTCGAACGGTACTGTATACTTCCCTCGCAGGAGGGGGTAGTGGGATTTTTGTGTCGGTCATGCTTGGCGAAAGTCGCCAAGAACTTGTGAAAAATCCCATGGATGTTGTTATTTTTCTACTCTTAGTTGCTGTAGGGAACGTACTGGGAATTATCGTTGGGCATCGTTTGGGAAACTCCTGTGAGTCTCGGCTTGGTTGCCGATGTATTTTGGCGGTTATTCTCGCGTTTTTGGCTTCTCTGGTCTTGCCGATAGGGTATATTGTGTTCAAGAGGTTCTCTTAGAATCTGCTGGCGCCTTTCAGGAGACAGTTTCGCCGACGGGCACGCGCCGTGCGAGATGCACACCCAGATAGGCAATTTCCGCCAGCGCCGCCACCTGAAACGCCAGCGTGCCGACCGTCAGCCCCACATACGCGCCGTGCTGGCTCCAGTCCCCTGCAAGCCACGCGCCTGCAAAAAGCAACCCCGTGTTGACCAGCAGGTTCAGCGCCATGCCCCGGTAGATCACTGGCGTCTGTTTGCGCAGAATCAGCACCCCACGCAGGGTGGAGCCGATTGCGGTGAAGGCAGGCAGGAGCAGGCAGAGCAGAACGCCATAGCGTACAGGCTTCAGTTCAGGCGCCAGCGCCAGCACTCTATCGGTGAACAGGGTGAGCAACGGGGTGAACCCCACAGCCGCCAGAAACCCCGATGTGCCCAGCGCTACCCACAGGGTGAAACGCCTGAGCGTCTCCATCGAGACGCCCTGTTGCAGGGCTGCCACCGCCGCTTCTTGAAGCGCCATGCCCCAGCTGCGCACAATCAGCAGCGAGCCGAACACCACCGTCCACGACGCCAGCGTGATTTCGGGTTCGGGCATGCGAGCCAGTGCGCTCGCCGTAATCGGATGCACCAGCAGGGTCAACAGCGTGGTGAGCGCCAGCGGCAGGTGGAACCGCCAGATGGCGCGGAGCGTTAGCGTGGGCGACTCTTCATGCACGGTCAGGACGCGCTCGCGTAGCACGGGATAGGCGAACAGAGTCGTAACGACCGCCTCCACGAACACGCCCGTCATCACCATCAGCGCGCCCACGATTGCCCCCGGCAGGCGGTTCCACCACAGCAGCGCCAAGCCAACCGTCAAGATGCTCACAAGCCGTATCGCCGTGCCCCAGGTGACGAATCGTGCGCCGCCGTAGCGCACCAGCACGCCCTGCAGAAACCGACGCCAGCCGATCAGCGCCGTCCAGAGCAACATCACGCGCATCGCGCTCCGTCCCGCCTCGCCAACCGCAGGGGGCAGCCCCATCAGGTGGAACGCAATCGCATCATAGAGAGGTGTGAACGCAATCAGCGCGGTGAGCAGGGTCAGCCCACTAATCAGCAGCAACACAAAGCGCATCAGCGCCAGAAACGACTCGCGCCCCTGCACCAGCGCAATCGCCGTCGCCAGCAGCATAATCACGGGGCTTTCAATCAGAAGCGACAGCCCCAGCGCCGCGCCAAACCCCGCCAGATGGGTCGCCGAATCGGGGAAACGGCTGAGAATCGCGTTCGTGGCGGGCGATTCCATCATCATCAAGGTGAAACTGAGCGCCAGCGGAAGCCATAGCCAGAACAAAACGCGCGTGGAAACGACTCGTTCCATATGCCCAAGAGGATACCTCAGTTATCCTCCCAGCATGCCCAGAGTTGCGCCAGGGCATAAAACCCCGCGCTCTCCGTGCGCAACACCCGCGCCCCCAGCGAGACGGCGTAAACCGATTCGCTTTGCGCCATTCGCGCGCGCTCTTCAGGGCTAAATCCTCCTTCGGGACCGACCACCAGTGCCAGCGCCTGAAACGAAGCCATATCGGCTGCCTGCCACTCGCGCAGGAGCGCGTTCAGCAGGCGCGTGTGTTCCCACTCGTCCAGCACGAGGATGGGCTTTGGCAACGCCTCAAACGCCTCCCACCAATATTCAAACAGGCGAATCTGGGGCAATCGCGCGCGGCAGGCAAGCTCTGCCTCCTCGGCGGCGATTTTCTGCCAGCGCTCCTGTCGGGTGCGCCCTTTAGACGCCTCTAACTTCACCACCGACCGCTGGCTGGGGGCAACCCACACCGCCGAAACGCCGCCCTGCACACACAGCCGTATCGCCTGCTCCAGCTTTTCGGAGCGCACCAGCGCCTGCAGCACCACCACCTCCAGCGGCGGCTCGGTGGTGAGGGGATACTGTTGAATCAGCCGAAACTGCCCACGCTCGCCCAGCCGAGCGATCCATGCGTCGCCCGTGCCGTCCAGCAGGCAGATTCGGTCGCCAGAGCGCAGGCGTAGCACATGCGCCACCTGATGCGCCACCGCGCTGGGCAAAACGCCTTCCTTCAGCACTTCGGGCGCCACGAAAAAGCGGGGCAGAGCGCGGGGACTCAACTCGCGCTCTTCTGGAACAGGCTGGCGGTCCATGTGCGGCGCTTGCGAAACTCCCCCAGAGTCAGCCCTTCCGCCTCAAGTGCCTTGCGCACCTCGCGCCAGTTGCGTCCAATCACCCCTGACGCCAGATAATAGCCCCCCGGCGCAAGCAGGGGCGGCAGCGTCGGCGCGTTCGCGATATGGAAGGTGCTGATGATGTTGCACGCGATAAAATCAAAAGTCTCGTTCAGGTCGTTCCAGTTGTCGCGCAGTTGTACCGTGACGCGCTCGCTCACGCCGTTGCGCATCACATTCTCCTGAGCGATCTGCACGGAGAGCGGGTCGTTGTCGATTGCCAGCACGCGGGCGGCGCCCAGCTTCGCACAGGCAATCGCCAGAATACCCGTGCCCGTGCCCATATCCAGCACGCGCATGCCAGGCTGAAGCCACTGGTCAATCATCTCCAGGCAGAGGGCGGTGGTGGGGTGCCCACCTGTGCCGAACGCCAGTCCGGGGTCTAACAGAATCGTTTGCTCGTTCGGTTCGGGCTTGCGTTTGCTCCATGAGGGTTGCACACGCAGGCGTTGCCCGAACTTGCGGCTGCGGAAGTGGCGTCGCCAGAGGGTGTGCCAGTCCTTTTCGGTGATGGTTTGCACCTGCACGGCGGCAACGGGGGGCAGGTCAAATTGCGGGAGCCGGTTCAGCTTTTCCTGAATCGCGGCGACGCGCTCCGATTCGGTTTCGGGGAGGTAGCCCACAAGGCGCGGCGGCTTGTCGCATAGCTGGACGCCCGTGCAACCTGACTCAATCATCACCGCCGCCACGGTGTCCCACACCTGAGGTGGGGCTATCACCTCGATGCTGAGCCAGCGTTCGTCCTGCACGGTGGGGATTATACCCTGCTGGTGAGTTGCTGGCGTGCGGCGTCGCGACGGGCGAGCCGTTCGGCGCGGCGCTGGTCTGCCTGCTCCCACTTGAGGCGCTCCTCCTCGGTCTGGGGCAACACAGGCGGCACAGGGGTTGGGCGCCCTGACGCATCCAGCGCCACATACACCAGATAGGCTACCGAAGTTACCCGTCGCTCCCCTGTGAGCAGGTTCTCCGCCTCCACCACCGCCTCCACTTCCATCGAGGTGCGCCACGAGCGGGTAATCCGCGCCCGCACATGCACCAGATTGCCCACATGCACGGGCTGGCAGAAGTTGACGGAGTCTATCTCCACCGTTACGGCGGGGGCGCGCGCATGGCGTGAGGCGACAATCCCACCCGCTTCGTCAATCAGTTTCAGAATCCAGCCGCCATGCACATTGCCCAGAGGGTTCGCGTGTTCGGGGTTCATCATCTGGGTCAGGATGACCTCAGTCTCTGCTGGGGTTCGCGCTTCCATCGGGAGAATTGTACCTTGCGAGCAGGGCGTTCACGGCGTTCTCCGCGCTTTCCAGTGCGCCCTCCATGTAGCCCACGAAGAGGCTGAGGTAGTCGCCTGCGAAGTAGAGGCGTCCCTCGGGTTCGCGGAGTAGCGGAAGCGCCTGCGTGAGGTAGCCTGGCGCGTGATAAATATAGGCGTGCTGGGCGAAGGGGTCTGCGCCCCACGCATAGCTTTCGGCATGGAGGGAATCGGCGCGGCAGCCGGGGTACATCACCTCCATCACCTGCAGGCAGGTTTCAATCCGCTCCTGTGGGGAGCGTGTCGCCCACTTGCGGGCAGGTTCGCCCCCTACCCAGAAAGAGAGGATGCCCGTTTCACCCGGCATGCCATCGGTCTCTTCCCAGAGAGCAGAGATGTCGGGGTTATGGGCGATTCGGCGCGGCGCGTTCTGGCGCCAGAATCGGGTGCGGAACAGAATCAGCGTGCGCACGACTTGCCCCGCGCCCGCCAGCGCGAGCGCCTCCCGTCGCGCCGCGCTCAGCGGCGGCTCCCACTCTATCTGGGAAAGGACAGGGAAGGGGAGCGCTACGACCGCATCACGAGCATAAAGGGCACGCACTTGCCCCGACTGGCGATAGTGAACCCGCACACCCGACGGCTCTTGAACCACTTTCTCCACCGCCGCGCTGAGCTGCAGCGAGACGCCGTGCGCCATCAGGTGTTGCGCCAGCGCTCTCGGGAGGCGTTCTGTGCCTTCTACAATTCGGAATGCGCCCAGTTCCACGCCCTTGCCGTAGAACCGTTCCTGCGCCACAAGGCTGAACATAGAGACCTGCTCTGGCTCGGCAGCCTCGAGGTTGCGGGTGTAGCGGCGGAACAGCGGCTCGCCTGCCTGCCAGAGACCCCGCTCTTCTGCCCAGTCGCGCATCGTGCGAAGGTCCAGCGCACGCACCATTTCGGGCGCCCTCCAGGGGGCAGCAGGGTCGGGAATCTGGGGCGCAAGCTCGTTCAGAACTCCTGCCCAGAATCGGCGCCACGCCTGATGTGCGGCTCGCCCGATCGCACGAGAGGGAGTGAGACCCCAGAAATCGGGGCGTTCGCCGAGGGTCAGCCCCAGCGTGCGCGCCAGATTCAACAGGCGATGATGATTGGAGTCGATAAACTCCGCGCCCAGCTCGCCATGCTGACTCGTATCGGGAGGCTGCCATGTTGCCACGCGCCCCCCAACGCGCTCTCGCGCCTCTAAAATACAGACCGAATATCCCTGCTTCTGAAGGAGATACGCCGCATAAAGCCCTGCAAGACCAGCCCCTAAAACAACAGTATCATATCTGTTCGGCTCGTCAGCACACATTGTCTCACCCTGCGGTTGCAGTTGTCAATTAGTCAAGCACTGATTGGCGCAGGGCATAAAACCGTCTGTTTTGCGTGGCTGTTTGTTTTCGTTAGGCAGGAATCTCTCCATTCTGTGCGAATCGTAGTATTAGCAAGGAGGGCGACGATGCCTACTTTGTGGGTTCACGGACAACAGAAGCCTGCGCGGAGGCTTGGGAAGGCACTCTGTTCGGCATCCGCGGGCAATCTCGCACGGGGGGGGGGGCGATGACCGACACTCGGCACTTTCCCGACGAGTCGCCGCGCGACCTGCCACTCGAATGGCAGCGTGCTATGCGCGTCGCCCTCCGACTGCTGGCACAGCGCTATCCCAACCCTTGCCCCGATCCGCACGAATGGAAACGGGATTGCGAACAGGAAGCCTATGTCGCGCTTGCTGAGGCTGCTCCCCGCTATGCCTGCCCCGATCCACCGCCTGCCGATCCTGAGCGGCATCACCTGTTGTGGCTAGCCAATCAGGCATATAATGCCCTGCGACGGTGGTGGCGTCAGGAAGTGCAGTACTACGCGCACACCGTGCCGATGGTGGTGGAGGAGGAAACGGGCGAGGAGGTGGAGATTGAGTTGGAGGATGCGGTGGCGGAGGCAGCGGTGCTGGCAGTGTTGGAGCGGATGTTTTGTGCGCAGGTATTGGAGCAGCTCTCCCCCTATTTGGATGCGAGGGACTGGGGGGTGTTGCAGGGTTTGGCGGAGGGGAGAACCCAGTCGGAGGTGGCACAGGAGTTGGGGATGACACAGCAGGCAGTGAGTAAGCGTTTGGGGGCGCTTCGGCGTTTGGCGCGGGCGATTTTGGGGGAATTGGGGTGCGAGTGGTTGTAATTTTTGCGGCTGGATGGCATGTATAAGTAGGAGGCGGGAATGGTGGTGTTCTCCCGCCTGCCAACGAACCAAAACGATGGAGGAGAATGAAGATGATATGGCGACAGAAGATACTGTGGGTAAGCACACTCACATTGGTTGTAACCGTCGGTATTGGACGCGGTGCACCCAATCTGTCATACTCCACCAATGATGACCCGTGTCAGTGTTCGTCTGGCTGGCAGGTTAATAACCCTGTACAATTCATCCAAGACACTCCGCAAGGTCAACATGTACATGAAAACCCACACTGCGATAGAAGTCTTCTTATACCAGAAGAGTGTGGATATACGCGTAAGCGCATAATAGGGGAATGGCGCTGTGGCGAAGGTGGGCGCTCTCACAGATGTAATAATATCCCCTGGTCGCTTACGGGCTCTGATGAGAGTTATCCAGTGTGCTTTCCGGCTGAGGGACTGGGGGCATGCACAGGTGTTATACACATATTTAACTTACACCAAGTAACCGTGAAGCAAGTCGCACGTTGTCCTGATACAGGAGCTTGTCGCGAGCGCATTCAGATTGATAGCATCCCGGAAAGGTTTACAATATCATACATCATACAGGATTGCCCATGCAAACCAGTACCAGAAGAGCCGGTCGTGGTTGTAATTTCACATTGATCTGGAGGGACATACAATGCTGAAAACGATTACTTTATGGGCATCCATGCTGCTTGTCGCATCGAACCTGATGGCTCAGTCTCCAATTATTGTAGTGGGTGCGGTAAGTGATCATGAGCGTCAGTACGCTGTCGAGTTGTTGCGGGCTGTCGAAATTGAGCGAATCCAGCAGTTTCACGCGTTTCAGCAACGCGCGAAGCAACTGGGCTTTGTTGTGGAGGCTCATGGGAACTACTGGTTCGTTCTGCCGCGGAGTATTGGACCCGACAGCATCTATGGCTATGCTGCGGCACTGCTGCGTGGGTTGAAAGAGCTGTCCTCAGTGCCCGGTACCTTTCGCGTGGATGACCTCCCAGCCCCAGCGCGCGAAGCCTGTAGGGAGTTGCTGCTTCGTATCGGAGAACTTGCCCTTAGCAGCTTTCAACCCGAGTTGCAGCAATCCCTGCAAAGCGCTCTTGGACAGGCAGTAGAACAAAAGCCGTTAGCGCTCTCACTTATGGAAAAGAACCAGCTATCGATCTCGATCCATGTTGCCTTGCGTCCCCAGATAGGTATTGGTGAGCATTCACTGCGCATTCCCCCGATTGTCCTCTTTGTTCCGCGCTCTTCACCGCTTCCCGCGGATCTTCAAGCCCGAGTCGAACAGCTGCTTGCATCCCAAGAAACGGCTACCTCGCCCTTGCCCAGCCATCGTGAGCGTGATTCGGCTTTGCAGACGCTGCCGCTGCCCGCTGCTTGGAGCCAAGCGGCGAAGGAGTTACGCGAGCGTCGTGGCGTGGCTTTTGCTCATCTCGATCTCTACTTCTCCAAAACGCTAACACCTTCTGAGGCAGCTCAGGTTGGGCAGGAGTACCTTCGGCGCCTCGAACACCAGGCACTGCAAGCACAGGGGTCATTCAAAAATGCTTTGCGTGATCTTGTAGAGCATTGGGCAGCTCAAAATGCCTTTTTGAAAGAAAACCTTCCACCCTTTGGGCGAATTCCATTCAACAAGCTTTCCTCCTACCTCCAGCACCAATTGATGGACATGCTGAGAGGTTATAAGGGTGATACTGCTCTCCTATCGCAAATTCAAAACAGCGGCTGGTTCCAGCTCTCGCCCAACGACATAGATATTGTTATCAGCTATCCCACCCGAGCAATCCCATTACCCAATATGGAGGACCTTGTCATTTATGACTGGAGAGGTTATTTGCTCACCGATCTCATGCGGTGAACAGAGACTCAGCTCGAAAACATGGAGTGGTCCTTTGGCGAGGCGTTAAGCGAGTGGGCTAAACTGATGGAGGAGGTATGAGGCGAGGAATACGCAGAGTGCTTCCCGAGTAGAGGAAGCGAGTGCACCTATGACGGTTTTGGCGAGATCAAGGTGCAGTGGACAGAACAGGCCACTTGTGTGCCGAGCCGTCAGGTTTGCAAATGCGGTTCATTCAGTAGGTTGGATTTCCCTATAGTGGGAACAAACATTGTGAGGAAGTGCCAATGAAACAAATTGATCTGAGTCAGTGGTTAGTCGCTTGCTATCAATCCTTCGCCCGTCGGATCGGGTTGACAGGGCTGGTGGGATTGTTGCTATGCTGCTGCGCTTTCGGAGAGGGGAGGGCACCCTCCCCGACATACTACGATGCTCGGGAGCGCGCTGCCGCTGCACTGACATTTGAGTCACATTGTCTCACCCTGCGGTTGCAGTTGTCAATTAGTGTACCCAGTCGCGAGGGGTTGCACAAGCGGCGTGCCTGTTTCTCTGGGCTTTACCGTCTTGTTGCGGGTAGCCCCACGCGCCATTCTTTCTGGAGCAGGGGGAAACCTTCCGCCTCGCGCTTCTCCAGATATTTGAGGCAGCAGGCGCGCGCCAGAGTGCGAATGCGCTGAATATAACTGGCACGCTCCGTAACCGAGATGCTCCCCCGCGCGTCCAGTAGATTGAAGATGTGGGAGCACTTCAGGGCGAGATCAAACGCCGGGTGAACCCAGCCTTTCTCCACGATACGGGCGCTCTCTTTTTCGTACATCTCGAACAGGCGGAACAGCATTTCGGTATCCGCCTCTTCAAAGTTGTAATAGTTATGCTCCAGCTCGGCAAGGTAGTCCACATCGGCGTAGGTAATGCCGCGCCCCCATTCCAGTTCCCATACGCTGTTTTTCTTTTGCAACAGCATGCAGAGCCGTTCGGGACCGTAGGTAATCTCGGCGCACACGGGGTCGCACTCGATGCCGCCCACCTGCTGAAAGTAGGTGAACTGGGTGATTTCGGTGCCGTTGAGCCACACCTCCCAGCCAACGCCCGACGCCCCCAGGGTGGGCGCCTCCCAGTCGTCCTCGACGAAGCGGATGTCATGTTCGCTGGGTTCGATTCCAATCGCACGCAGACTTTCCAGATAGACATCCACCACATCGTCGGGCGAAGGCTTCAGTATCACCTGATACTGGTAGTAATGCTGGAGGCGCATCGGGTTGCGTGCGTAGCGCCCGTCGGCGGGGCGCCGCGAAGGTTGCACATAGGCGACATACCATGGCTCTGGTCCCAGCGCCCGCAGAGTGGTGTAGGGCGCCATCGTGCCTGCGCCAACCTCCACATCGTAGGGCTGCAGGATTAAACAGCCGTAATCCGCCCAGAACTGTTCCAGCCGAAAGAGCAGCTCCTGAAAAGTCATCGCCGATTAGTGTACCCCAAGCGCGTCGGAAACCGCACGGAATGCGCGGATAGCATGTTCGATGCCTGCGTCATCTACATCATGATGCGTTACGAGGCGTAGGCGGTGAGGGTCTAAAGCGAGGCACAGCACCCCATGCTCCGCCAGCCGACGCTCCACTTCGGGCGCAGGGGCCACGGTTTCCACATAGACCATATTGGTCTGGACGGTTTCAAGGTCTACGCGGAAGCCGCGCATTTCGGCAATCGCTTCGGCGAGGCGTCGGGCGCGTCGGTGGTCTTCGGCGAGGCGGTCAATCATCGTGTCCAGCGCTACCAGACACGCCGCCGCCAGCACGCCTACCTGGCGCATGCCCCCACCGAACAGTTTGCGCACGCGATGCGCCTCCTGAATAAACGCCCTGGACCCCACAAGCGCCGACCCGATGGGACAGCACAGCCCTTTGGAGAACGCCACCATCACCGAGTCCGCATAGCGCGTCCATACCTGTGGCGAGACGCCCAGCGCGACGCTTGCGTTAAACAGGCGCGCCCCGTCCAAGTGAATCCGCAACCCGTGTGAATCGGCGATCTGGCGTAGCACGGGCATCTGCTCCGGCGGCAAAATTGTGCCCCCACAACGGTTATGGGTGTTTTCAATACACAGCAGGCGCGTGCCGGGCGTATGGTCGTCGGCGATGCGGATACGGCGCCGAATCGCTTCGGGGTCTATGCGCCCGTGCGGAATGGGGTAGGTGTCCATCTGCACGCCCGACAACACTGCAGGACCCGCCAGCTCGTAGTGCAGAATATGGCTCTCCTCGTCCACAAGGATGGCGTCCATCGGTTGTGTCCAGACCTTGATGGCAATCTCGTTTGCCATCGTGCCGGTGGGGGTGAACAGCGCCGCCTCGTGTCCGAGCATTTCGGCGACGCGCTCCTGCAGGCGGTTGACAGTGGGGTCTTCGCCGAACACATCATCGCCAACTTCTGCGTTTGCCATCGCCTGACGCATGGCGGGTGTTGGGTGGGTTACGGTGTCGGAACGCAAGTCTACGCGCATAGCCTTCAGATTCGTGCGTTGCCTCGTTATCCCTGCTGAACGGGCGCGGCATCACGCACAGCGTCCAGACACACGGCGAGCCACTCCAGCGCGTCGGCGAGGCGCGGGCTGGGGCAGCTGAAGTAGGCGATTCCCTCGGTGATGAAGATATGCCCCGCACGCACGGCAGGGAGCGTGTGCCAGCCCGGTTGCGCTTCCAGCAGCGGCATATCCTGAAGCGTGCGCTCGATGGAGTAGCCGCAGCAGGCAATCACAATCGCTTCGGGCTGCCACGCCAGCACCTCGTCCCACGCAAGTCGGCGCGAAGGCTTACCGGGTTCGCCGTGCCCCTCCACACCGCCTGCCAGCGCCACCATCTCCGGGATCCAGTGCCCGCAGGCAAAGGGCGGGGCGATCCACTCCAGAAACGAGACTTTGACGCGCGGTCTGTTTTGAGAGCGTTCGGCGACGCGCTCCACACGGCTCCAGAACTGCTGTGCCAGCGTGCGCCCGCGCTCAGGCACGCCCGCCGCTTCTGCTACCTGCAAAAAGGTGTCTACCACTCCCTGAAGCGTGGTCGGCTCCAGATTGAGAACTTTTGCTTTCGGCTGAAGCACAGCGATGGCTTCCTGCACCGTGTTGAAGGGCACCGCGCACACGGAGCAGAGCGCCTGCGTGAGAATCAAATCGGGCTGGAGCGCCTGAAGCAGTTCCAGATCGAGCGTGTAGAGGGTGGCGTGGGTCATCAGTGTTTCCGACACGAGGCGGTCAATTTCGTGGCTGGGCAGGTCGGGCGGAATCAGGCTGCGCGTGACGACGGGGCGGTCTAAAATGGTGGGCGGGTAGAGGCACTCGTGGCTTCGCCCCACCAGATGCTCTTCCAGCCCCAGCGCGCACACGATTTCCGTGGCGCTCGGCAGCAGCGACACGATGCGCATGGTTGGCAGTATACCTCAGCCGCCAGAGATTACCAGAATCTCGCGTAATAGAGTTCGTGTCAGCACAAAGCCCAAGTAGAGGTACAATTCAAAGCGATGATCACTCGTCTGCAGATTGAGAACTTTAAGTCATGGAAGCAGGCGGATTTGCCCTTCGGCAAAATAACTGCCTTCTTCGGGGCAAACAGCTCGGGCAAGACCAGCATCCTGCAGCTCCTCTTACTACTAAGGCAGACGGTGGACTGGCCCGACCCCTCCATCCCGCTCTTTCTTGGCGACCGGGAGAGCCTTGTGGATTTGGGAACCTTCTACGACCTGATTCATCAGCACAATCTATCTGAAACCCTGCGCTGGCGATTGGAGTGGCAGATTAAGCCGCGCAAGCTGTTTGGCATCAAAAATGTCCAGCGTATCGAGCATTCAGCAGAAATAGGTTGGGAAGGCGTTGGGCAGTCGGGGCGCATGGTTGTGCGCGCTCTCAGCTACCGATTCGATGGGCGCCAAGTTAGCTACCTGCGTACAGAGAAAGGGTACGATGTTCGGTCGGAACCACCGCAGTTGCTTGCGCGTTCTCCCGGACGCCCGCCCGTGCATAGAGAACCCATCAATTGTTACGGCTTTCCCGACTCGGTGCGGATTGCTTTTCAGAACGCTGAGCCGCTGTTCGAACTGGCATACGAACTGACCAGCCTTGCCCAGCGGATTTACTACCTCGGTCCCTTGCGGGAGTATCCCCAGCGCCAATACCTCTGGTCAGGAGCGGAACCAAGCGATGTGGGCATGCGCGGCGAAAATACAATTGCTGCACTTCTGACTTCACGCCGGCATGGCAAAAAGATTCCCCGCAAAAAACGACACTCCCAGACGGTGGAGGAAGCCGTTGCAGAGCAGCTCAAGAAACTGGGCGTGATCTATTCGTTCGATGTGAGAACGATTGCCGAAGGCAGTCGCCTCTACGAGGTCAAGGTGCGTCTTGCGCCCCAATCGCCCGAAGTGTCGCTGGTCGATGTGGGGTTCGGGGTTTCGCAGATGCTGCCCGTGATAACCCTCTGTTATTTTGTGCCAAAAGGTTCTGTTGTCATCCTGGAGCAGCCCGAGATTCACCTGCACCCTGCTGTGCAGATGCGACTCGCGGATGTCCTCATCGACGCGGTGCAAAGAAACGGCATCCAGATTGTTCTCGAAAGCCATAGCGAACACTTGTTGACGCGCTTGCAGCGCCGTGTCGCTGAAGGGAAAATCTCCCACGAAGATGTGAAGCTCTATTTTTGCCAGTTTGACGGGCAAAAGTCTATTGCAGAGCCGCTTGCGCTCGATGTGTACGGTCAAATTTCCAACTGGCCTGCAGATTTCTTTGGCGACCTGATGACCGAAGCGATAGAAACCCAAAAAGCACGCATCCAGAGAATGAAGAATGAAAAGTAAAGCATTGACTTCTGTCGTAGTGATAGATACAAATGTGTTATATGCTGCCGACGACTTCACCGATCCCAACTGTCAGGCTACCTGTTTGCAGAAAGTAGAAGCGGTTCGGGAAGGCAAACTACGGATTGCTCTCGACACATACGGATATATCCTTGAGGAATATGCGCGGAACACCCGAACACTTGACAACACAAGCGTGAGAAAGCAATTTGTCAACTGGCTACGCGGGTACCTGTATACCCGGTGCCTGATTGTAGACCCGCAACCGACGGACGAATCGCGCGTCAACTTCAGATTGTTTCCAGCTGCGCTTGAGCATGCCAATTTCCATCAGGACGACAGGAAGTTCGTCGCCGTTGCGATTGCTGCCCAGCAGGCAACGGGGCAAACGGTGCCCATTCTGAACGCAATTGATTCGGATTGGTGTCATCATTACGCTTTGCTTCTGCAGAACGGCATTCAAGTGCATTTTCTGTGCCCTGACCGAATGCCCTCCGACGAGTGCCGTTAGTCATCAGATGCGCGATACAACAGCAGGCGCAGTCCGTTCAGCACCACCAGCAGCGTGCTGCCCTCGTGTCCCACAACGCCAAACGGCAGGCGCAGCCCCGCTGTAAAGGTGGCAATCACCAGCGCCACAATCACGCCTGTGGCAAACACGATATTTTGCACCAGCACGCGCATGGCGTAGCGGCTCAGCCCGAAGGCGTAAGGCAGGTTCAGCAGGTCGTTCCCCACGAGCGCGACATCGGCGGTTTCCAGCGCGACATCGGTGCCCGCGCCCATCGCAATACCCACTTCCGCAGAGGCGAGCGCAGGCGCGTCGTTGACCCCATCGCCCACCATCGCCACGCGCCCGTACTCCTGCGTGAGCTGCTGGAGCACTTCCAGCTTCTCGTGGGGCAGCAGGTCGGCATACACCCTGTCGATGCCTACCTGCTTCGCGATTGCCTGCGCAATTGGCTCGGCGTCTCCGGTGAGCATCACAATCTGGCGGATGCCAAGCGCTTTGAGCTGGCGGATTGCCTGCTTCGCGTTCGGACGCAGGCGGTCCGCCGCGGCGACCACCGCCACCGCTTCACCGTTCACCCAGACCACCATCGCGGTCTTGCCTTGCTGGCGGAGGGCGTGAACGGTCTGGACTACCTGTTCGCTCAGCTCGCCTTCTTCAAACAGGCGCAGGTTGCCAATTTTCACGGCGACTCCCTGACGCTGGGCGATGACCCCTTTGCCCGGCACCGCCTGAAACGACTCTATGGGCTGGGGCTGGACACCGCGCTCGGTCGCTGCCTGCACCAGCGCCTGCGCCAGCGGATGCTCCGAAAGCGACTCCACATCGGCAATCACCTGCCACACCTCGCGCTCTGGCGTGTTGCCTATCAGCACGAGGTCGGTGAAACGCAGCTTGCCCTCCGTCAGCGTGCCCGTTTTGTCGATAGCGACTGCCCTAACGCTCGCGAGGCGTTCAATCGGTTCGCCGCCTTTGAAGAGGATTCCGTGCCGTGCGCCGTTGGCAATTGCGCTGAGCAGGGTGGCAGGCGTGCTAATCACCAGCGCGCATGGCGAGGCGACCACCAGCAGGGTCATGGCGCGATAGAACGCCTCGCTCCACGCCCAGCCGAGCAGGGGCAAGCCGAGCGCCACCAGCGTCGCGCCGCCAATCACCACAAACGCATACCGCTGCTCAAACCGTTCCAGCCAGCGCTGGGTACGCGCCTTCTGCTCCTGCGCCTGCTCCACCAGACGCAAAATGCGATGGAGCAAGGTCTCCGTCGCCGGGTGGGTTACCTCAATCTCCAGCGTGCCGGTGGTGTTAATCGTGCCCGCATAGACCGTCGCGCCTTCGGTTTTATGCACGGGGAGCGACTCGCCCGTGATGGGCGACTGATCCACATGGGATTCACCCCGAAGCACTTTGCCGTCGACGGGGATGCGCTCGCCGGGGCGAATCAGCACGCGGTCGCCCACCTGAAGTGCCTCTACGGGCACGGTTTCCGTGCCCTCTGAGGTGAGGCGCGTGGCGGTTTCGGGCTGGAGCGCCATCAGGGCGCGGACTGCCTTGCGGCTGCGTGCCAGCGCGTAGCTCTGAAGCGTGTTGGAGAGCGAGAACAGGAACAGCAAAGTGGCGCCTTCGGGCGCTTCGCCCACAATCGCCGCGCCAATCGCTGCCAGCACCATCAGCAGGTTCACATCCACCTGACGCTGGCGCAGGGTGTTAATCCCGTCCAGCACGCCGAAGTAGCCCCCGCTGAGATATGCCAGCGCATACGCCGCCATCGCCAGCTGGCTCCAGCCCTGCCAGTTCGCCAGAGCGCCCAGCAGAATCATCGCCAGGTTGATAGCGGTCAGCACGGGTTCCCAGAAGGGGCGGCTTTTCCAGCGTGGGGCGGGCTGTTCCAGCACTCGCACGCGACGCAGGAGGGTCTGCGTCGTGCCGATGGGTGGCTCCACCTGCTCGACGGTCAGCACCTGCCCGTCAAACGAGGCACGGTAGAGCGTGCCGTTCACGCGCCACTGCTTGCCGTGCTGGGCGACGCTGGGACATGCTTCGCAGATGCCTTTTACAGGGTCGCGCAGGGCACAGGTGGGGATACGGGCGCCCAGCTCGCGAAGCACAGGCTCACTGAGTTGCGCTGCCTGCTCCGCGCTTAGCAGGGCAGGGTCATATTCCACTTCCACAAGGTCGTTGCGATAGTCGTATCGCAGGCGGCGCAGCCCGCCCTGCTGGAGCAGACTCTTCGCCATCTCATCTGAACATGAGTTCGCTTCAGCACGACGCTTCCGAATCGTGGCAATCCATCTCATCGGGTCGCCTCCTGCTGGGATAGCCCGTAAGCATTCCCTTCCGCGCTTTGAGGAAGCATTTCTGCCGCGGCGAAGTGCGCCTGACGGTATGCCTCCCGAACCGCGTCCAGCGGTGTCCACTCTCCCTCGCGCAAAACATGCCAGAACTTCCAGCCGTTCACCCCTGGCTTGCCCATCAGATACGACCCCACGCGGTGAATGGAACCCACCACGCCGTTTGCCTGCACCATGCCCGTCGCCAGCACGGTGGCGGTGAAGCGCCCATCGTGCGAACGGAGGGTTTCTCCTGGCTGAAGATAGCCCTGTTCCACCAGCACGCCGAACGGCACGCGCGGCGGCTTTTGCTCCACCGAATAGTCAATCAGCTCTTGCGGAACAGGGTGGGTGCGCTCCAGTCGCTGAATCGCCAGCTGGCAGTAGGTGGGGTCCTGCTCGATGCCGATATAATGGCGGCGCAGGCGTTTGGCAACCACAGCCGTCGTGCCCGTACCCAGAAACGGGTCTAACACCACATCTCCCGGCTGGCTGGAGAGGGTGATAATCCGATAGAGCAGCGCCTCTGGCTTCTGGGTGGGGTGTGCCTTTTTGCCGTCAATTTTCACGCGCTCGCGCCCGGTGCAGAGCGGGAGGTGCCACTCCGCGCGGAGCTGGCGGTCGTCATTCAGGGCGCGCGCGGTTTTGTAGTGGAACTGATAGCGGGCGCCTTTATGCTTCACCGCCCAGATGAGAATCTCATGCGAGTGGGTCAGGCGCCTGCCCCGAAAATTTGGCATCGGGTTCGCTTTGACCCATATCACGGAGTTGAGAATCCAGAACCCCAAATCCTGCATCAGTTTGCCAATCCGAAAAATGTTGTGATAGCTGCCAATCACCCAGAGGGCGCCGTCGTCTTTCAGCACGCGCCGACAGCCCTCCAGCCAGCGCAGGCAAAACGAGTCGTACTCCTCAAAGCTGGAGAACTGATCCCAGGCTTCGTCCACCGCGTCCACTTTGGTGAGGTTCGGACGCCACAGCTCTTCCTGCAATTGCAGAAAGTAGGGTGGGTCGGCGAAGATGAGGTCTACCGACTGTTCAGGGAGCTGGGGCAAAATTTCGGTGCAGTCGCCCTGTATGACGGTATCGAGCCAGGGATGTTGCATGTCGTTGCCTCCGCCCGTCTATTTTACCTCTGTGCCGTTGGTGTGTCCGTTTTTACAGCGGGGGCATAGCCCATAGTAGACGATACGGGCGCCCTGAATTTCGTAGCCCGAGCGTTCCGCGACGGCACGCTCCACCCGCTCGATGAGTTCCTCGTCGAAGTCCACCACCTGGTGGCACCGCACGCACACGAGGTTGATGTGGGGTTGCAGGTCTGCCTCATAGTGTTCCATGCCGTCGCCTGCGTCGCCCAGTGTATGCACCAGCCCCAGCTGCTTCAGCACATTCAGCGTTTTGTAGACGGTGGCGAGGCTCAATGTGGGGAACTGGGGCAGGAGCGCGTGATAAATCATCATTGCCGTCGGGTGGTCTTTGCTCTCGGCGAGTGTTTTGCAGATCGCCACCCGTTGTGGCGTGATGCGCAATCCGGCTCGCTTCAGCCCTTCTATCAGATGGTTCATCGCCGTCCTCCCTGTGGAGAGTGATTTTCTGATGAGAATTATACTCCATAAGAGGGCATGATGTCAAGGGGGTGGGAGATGTTCAGACAGCCTGGCTTCTCCAATCCCTGCATTTTTACCAGTTTTCTCCCCGATTGTCCAGTTTGGCACGCAATTTGAGTCTTTAAGGCGACGGAGGTATGGAGCATGTGGAACCGAGCGAACTTCTGGCGAGGTGTAAGCCTCCTGGTGGTTGCAAGTGTGATTCATGGTGCGGCATGGAGTATCGTCCGACGACATGATGTCCCTGACAGTCAATATCAGCTGCTTGGAGCCTCGGCTCTCGCCGCTACGGTAGGGCGAGTTATTGGCTCAAACGCGTCGGGTTCAGGAACTGTGATTGCAAACGGCAGGTGGGTACTCACCGCGGCGCATGTGGTCTATAACAATCCCAATCTCGTGTTCCAGCTGGGCGCCAGCACCTACACTGTGCAAAATGTGTATATCCACCCCAACTACAACCCGAGCGACTTGATGTACGGAGGCGATATCGCTCTGCTGGAACTGTCGGCTCCGGTGGTCGGGGTAACCCCTGCCCTTATTAACACCAGCTTCAGCCCGATCGGGCTGAACAGTATTTCCGTTGGCTACGGTGCTACAGGTACTGGGCTAACAGGATACACAACTTACGATGGTCGGCGTCGTGGGATGACGAATGTTGTGGACGCCTATCTGAGCTCATACAACAACTCCACCGAGTGGATTCTGAGCGACTTTGACCATCCAACAGACTCTACCTACAGCACGATGGGTAGCAGCATGGCGACGCCCTTTGAGGGTCTGGTGGCACCAGGGGACAGCGGTGGTCCTGTGTTCATTCAGGTTGGGACAAACCGCTACATTGCCGGGGTTCATTCATTTATTGCTGCGCCACTCGACTATTACCCGAATGCGAGCTACGGTGACATTCAGGCTTCCACGAATGTCGCCCTGTATGCAGGCTGAATTGAGGCGACCGTTCCGGAGCCGGCGTCGTTGCTGGTGCTGGCGACGGGCGTCGTCGGTCTGCTCGCGCGTCGGCGCATGCGCCAGTCGTAAGCCCTCACACTCCACGAGTAGCGCGGGTTGCGGGGGTGCGTCCCCTGCAACCCGATTTTGATTTAAGGGGTATACTCCCTGCCCGATGGGCAAGGCGTCGGCAAAAGCATCTTCACCGAAGCGCCCCATGGGCGCGTGGGCAGGGGCAATTGCGCTCTTTGTGCTGGCGTTCGCAATCCGCTATGTGGGCATCTCGTGGAGCCTGCCCAACGAAACCCACTACTACAGCTATCACCCCGACGAGTGGCTGGTGCTGTTAGCCAGCTACTTCGTGATGAACCCCTACGCGGGCGACTGGCTGCCGGGGTTTTACAACTACGGCACGCTCCCGATGACGCTGTGGAGCGCGTGGCTGCACTGGCTCAGTGCGTTTGGCGTGATTACACCGCTTCCCGAAAACCCCACGCCTTTACAGCTGGCACAGTTGCGAGCCGATTTGCTTCTCTGGGCGCGCGTGTTAACGGCTTTGCTTGGCGCGGGCACGGCGGTTGTGGTGGCGCGCACGCTGGCGCTGGTCGCAGGCGAGCGGGCAGGGCTGTTCGCCGGGCTGGCGCTGGCGCTCGCGCCTGCCTTTGTGGTGCATAGCCGCTTCCAGACGGTGGATGTGCCCACCACTTTTTTTGTGGCACTGACCTTTTATCAGTCGGTCGCGCTCTGGAACGCCCCGAATCGCTGGCGTACCCTGCTATGGGGCGCGTTCTGGGCAGGATGCGCCGCGGGGAGCAAGTATAACGCGGGGCTGGCGATTCTCGCGCTCTGGGTGAGCTGGGGGCTGCTCACACGGCGCGATGCGGGGGGCTGGTATGGGATGCTCGGCGGGATTCTTGCCAGCGCGGGCGTGGCGCTACTGACTTTCTTGCTGGCGTGCCCGGGCAGCTGGGCAGACAGTGAGAAGTTCTGGCGCGATTTCCGCTACGAAGTGCGCCATGTGAAGCAGGGACACGGCGAGATTTTCACCGACACAGGGCTGGGCTGGGTGTATCACCTGTATCCGAACCTGACGACTGGATTCACGCTGACAGGGTTGGTGCTGGGGCTGATGGGCTGGTTCTGGGCGGGGCGTCGGGAGCGGGCGCTGTGGGGAATCGCGCTGGCATCGCTGGCGTACTATCTGCTGATTGGAAGCGCGGAAGTGCGCTTTATGCGCTATACCTTTCCGTTGTTCCCCACGCTGGCAATCGGGCTGGGGTTATGGGTGAGCGAAGCGGCAGGCAAACTCCAGCGGGCAGGGCGGTGGCTTATTCCGGTCGTGCTGATGGTGCAGGCGGTTTACACGACGGATTACACGCTCTGCATGGTTCGCCCCGACGCGCGCGATCAGGCGGTGGAGTGGATTCGCGAAAATATTTCGGAACGCTCCGTGATAGCGTTTCCCACCGTGCCGTGGTTTTACACGCCGCCCCTGTTTCCCGAAACGGGGGAGCTGTTCTGGGAGGAGCGCCTGAAGGCGATGCAGGCTTTTGAGGGACGCTACCGGCTTGTGTCGCTCGCGCCGCCCGAGTGGAGCGCAGAAAACCTGCGCCTGCATCAGCCCGATTATGTTCTCATCAGCGAGTTTGAGGCACGGGATGTGGCGCGTATCGGGCGCCCCGACTATCGCGCCTTCATGCAGGCGTTGCAGCAAGACTATGTGCTGCTGGAGACCTTCTCCAACGGTCCCGCTCTGGTGGGCAACCGAAACAGCCTGCCCCATGATATGCTTTACATCTGCCCCGAAGTGATGCTCTGGGGCAGGAAAACAGTGGTGGAAGACGAACTGAACACAGGAGGTGCGCCATGATTGTAGATACCCTTTCGAAGGCGTTTCTGCGGAGCGTGGGGGAGAACGGTGACAAACCCGCTCTGCTGGTGAAGCGCGAGAAGCAGTTCCGCCCGATTACCTATCACGAACTGGGGCGGCGCGTCTATCAGTTCGCCCGGGGGCTACACGCGCTGGGTGTGGCGCCGGGCGACCGTGTGGCGATTCTTTCCGAAAACTGCCCCGAATGGGCGATTACCGACTGGGCGAACCTCTGCCTGGGCGCCATCACCGTGCCGATTTACCCGACGCTGACCCCCGCGCAGGTGCGGGAGATTCTTGTGGACTCAGAGCCGAAGGTGCTGGTGGTGAGCGATAAACGCCAGCTCAAGAAGGCGCAGGATGCCCTCAAAGACACCAAACTGCAGATAGTCCTGATTGGCATGCAACCGGATGAGCAGGGCGAGGCGCTCCCGTTTGAGCAGGTTATGAACATGCCGGGCGAGCTGAGTGAGGAAGGCTTCCGCAAGATGGCGCTCCGTGTGCAGCCCGACGACCTCGCCACGCTGATTTACACCTCCGGCACTACTGGTGAACCTAAAGGCGCGATGCTCACCCATGCCAACTTCATCTCTAACATTCAGGCATGCCTGGAAGTGCTGGAGATCCAGAAAAGCGACCTGTTTCTGTCGTTTCTGCCGCTGAGCCATGTGTTCGAGCGGATGGCGGGACACTTCCTGCCGATTTATGCGGGCTTGACAATTGCCTATGCCGAGAGCCTGTTCACCCTCGCGGCAGATATGGTGGAAGTTAAGCCGACCGTGATGCTGGGCGTGCCCCGCTTTTACACTTCGGTGCAGGATCGGATTCTCGCCTCGATTCGGGAGCAGACGCCGCTGAAGCAGAAACTGTTTTACAAGGCGCTGGAGGTGGGCAAAATCTATTCCCGCTGCTGGCGCGAGGGGCGTCCGTGCCCGCTGGGCGCTCGGCTGATGCATTCCGTGCTGGATCAGCTGGTGGGCGCGAAGATTCGCGAGCGTGTGGGCGGGCGGCTGCGCTTCTTCGTGTCGGGAGGCGCCGCGCTGCCCAAGGAGACCGCCGAATTCTTCCACGCCTTCGGCATCCTGATTCTGGAGGGCTATGGACTGACCGAGACCAGCCCTGTGCTGACCGTGAACCCTCTGCATGCGCCCCGGTTCGGCAGCGTGGGGAAACCCATCCCGGGCGTGGAAATCAAGATTGCAGAAGACGGCGAGATACTGGCGCGTGGTCCCAACATTATGAAGGGCTACTGGCATAAGCCTGAAGCCACGCGCGAGGCGATTGACCCCGACGGCTGGTTCCACACAGGCGATATTGGGTATATGGACGAACACGGCTACCTCTACATCACCGACCGCAAGAAAGACATTATCGTGCTGGCGAACGGCAAGAATGTCGCGCCTCAGAAACTGGAGAATCTGCTTCGTAACAGCCCGTTTATTCAAGAAGCGGTGGTGTTCGGCGACAAGATGAGCGCGCCCGTCGCCCTGATTATCCCCGATATGGAGATGCTTAAACAGTTCGCCCAGCAGCACGAGCTGGACGCTTCCGACATCCCCAGCCTGCTGGAGCATGAACTGGTGCAAAAACGCTTCCGTCAGGAAATAGAGCAGGTGAACCGCGAGCTGGCGGACTACGAGCGCATCAAGGGCTTCCGCCTGATCGCCACGCAGTTCACCATCGGCGACGAATTAACCCCGACGCTTAAAGTTAAGCGTCGGGTGGTGGCGCAAAAATACGCCCATCTGATAGCCGAGATGGCGCGTTAGGAGACCGCGCGCTGGTGAATAAACTCGGAGACCGCCGAGGAAGGCACCACGCTGAAGGGGTGCGTGGGAACCCGTGCCATGCGCTCAAACAGGCTGGCATACGCGCGCCCTACGGCGTCCCAGTTCAGCATCGCCGCTTTCTTCTGGGCGACGGCGCGGTGATAGCGCATCAGCATCGGGTCTGACAACAGCTGCAGGATAGCGTCGGCAATCGAATCGGGATTGCGGAACTCCACCAGCATCCCGCCGCCGTCCGCCAGTACCTCCTGTGCGTACAGATAGGGGGTGGAAATCACCACGCATCCCGCCGCCAGCGCGTAGGCTAAGGTGCCGCTCGTAATCTGGTCGGGGTTCAGGTAAGGCGTGATGTAGAGGTCGGTCGCCCGCAGGTAGAGCCGAATATCTTCCAGACTCAGATAGCGGTTCTCGAACACGACATGCTCCTGCAAGCCGAGCCGCTCCACTTCCGCCATCAGCATCTCACGGTACTCTTCTCCTTCGCGGGCACGCACTTTGGGGTGTGTCTCGCCCAGAATCAGGTAGACCACATTCGGGAACTGCTTGACGACCTCTGGCAGGGCGCGAATCACATATTCCAGCCCTTTGCCGCGGCTCACCAGCCCGAAGGTACTCAACACCGTGCGCCCGCTGAAGCCGATCAACGCTTTCGCCTCCTGCTGGGCAATGGGCAACGGGGCAGGGGCGCCGTGCGGAATCACATACACATTGTCCGTCGGCACCTCATACACCTCACGGAGCAGGTGAACCGCTGTGGTCGCCATCACCACAACCGCGTTCGAGTGGAGCACCACCTTGCGCAAAATGTCGCGCATCACATCGGTGGGGCGGGGCACGACCGTGTGCAGTGTGGTGACCACAGGCACTTCCAGACGGCGCAGGAACGGAATGATGTACTCGCCCATCTCGCCTCCGAAAATCCCATACTCATGCTGGAGGCTCACCACCCGCACCTGCGAGCGATTCAGCAATTCGGCGGCTTCCACATAATCCCCCATCTCCTCCCTTCGAATCTGGTAAATCACACGGGGATCAGGGTGGTCAATATAATCTTCGTGGTCTGCGGAAATCACCAGTCCGCGCCAGCCGTGCCGCTCGACGGCGTTCAACACATCCTGCGTGAAGGTTGCCAATCCGCACTCCGTGGGCGGATAGGTGCTGACAAACGCAACCTCTGGACGCACATCGATGCCGTTGCTCTTTCGAGACATCCAAATCACCTCCCTATGGTGAACATCACTTTCTTAGAGAAAGTGATAAGCGTGGCAAAAATCGTGATTTTTATGCTTCCGATTTGCCACCCGTCGAAAGCAGGAACTCAAGGCTTCTTTGACACTCCTGAGTGCGACTCAGGCGTTCCTGACGGCGAAGCATTTGCTGGCGGCATCCTTGCCCATGAGGTCTTTGGGGTACCTGGTCAGTATCGTTTCGTTCTCGTTAACATGATACCCGATTTTGACGGGAAGAGTCAAGGGCTTTTACGGTGCCGCCGTGCGCTTCCCCTGAAGCCTCGCATCACCGCGGGCTGTTAAGATTATCGGCAGGGACTTTCTAATTCTTTAGAGGGGACGCTGACGGCGCTGGATTCGTGAGCGGATTCGCTGGACGGTTTCGCGGAGTTGTGGGTCGCGCGGGAGACGCTGGGCAATCTGGCGGTAGGCGTGCATGACGGTGGTGTGGTCGTTGCGCTGGAGCGCCTGGGCGATGCGTGTCCACGATTCGCCTGTCAGTTCGCGTGCCATATACGCCGCAATCTGGCGGATAGGCACAATATCGCCGCGGCGGCTCTTGCCTGTGAGCTCATGCTCGCTGATGGCGAATTCCTCGCAGACAGCCTCTATCACACTGACAAGGGTGAGCGGAGCGGACGGCGGCGCATCGATGAGATAGTCGCGGAGTGCCTCGCGAGCCAGTTCCAGACTGATGGGGGCTTCATAGAGTGAGCTGTGGGCAATCAGGCGAGTCAGCACGCCCTCCAAGGCGCGCACATTCGAATGCACCTTGTCGGCGATATACTCGGCGACCTCAATCGGCAGGGCGACTCCTTCACGCTCTGCTTTGGCGCAGAGGATGGCGATGCGCATTTCATAGTCAGGGGGGGCAATATCGGCGCACAAGCCCTGTTCGAATCGGGAGCGCAGGCGCTCTTCGACACCGCTCAGGTCGCGCGGAGGCTTATCGCTGGACATCACCAGCGGGCGCCCCGCGCTGTAGAGCGCGTTGTAGAGGTGGAAAAACTCTTCCTGCGAGCGCTCTTTGCCCGCAAGAAACTGCACATCGTCCATCAGCCAGAGGTCCACACTGCGGTAGCGTGCGCGGAACTCGTCGATGCGCCCGCTGCGAAGCGCCTGCACATAGTCGCGCACGAACGCTTCGGCACTCATGTAGACCACGCGCGCCCCCGCATAGCGCGACAGGAACGCCTGCCCGATCGCATGCAGAAGGTGCGTTTTGCCCAATCCGGGCGCGCCATACAGAAACAGCGGATTGTAGCGTTTGCCAGGCGCTTCGACCACCGCCTGACCTGCCGCGACGGCAAGGCGGTTGCTCTGGCCGACAATCAGCGTCTCGAAAGTGAGTTGCGGGTTGAACTGCGGGGCGGGCAGGGGAGGTGCAGAAGGGGCGGCGACCGCGGCGGGCATTGCCACAACGACCTCTTCCATCGGCGTGGGGATGTGGCTCGCCTCCTCGCCGACCAGTTCGACACGCACCTCACGCCCCAGATACTCGCTCAGCAAGACGGTAATCTCGTGGCGGTGGTGGTGCGAAACCCACTGTCTGCCGAACGCACTATCCAGACGCAAGGCAACGCAGTCGTCCTGTATCCCGAGGGGTTCAATCGCCTCGAGGAACCGACGACTGGTGACCGAAGCTTTGGGAAGGAGCTGGCGAAGCGCTTCGCGCCACGCACGGCGCAACTGGGCGCTATCGAGACTCTCCCCAAGCCGCAACTGGTCTATGCTCTCGTCCTTGCGTCGCATACTGCCTCCCTGCTCTCGCCAGAGGGTGGCATATAGGATAGCACATCCCCTCCCCGAATCCTGCAATTGCTTCCAGCATTTCAGGAGCGTCTAAGGGCTAATGAGAGCCATTTAGTCCCAAAGTGAGATTTTTTCGCGCTATTCCGTGTTTTTCTGGGTTTTTGCTTGTCTTTGCTTGATTTTTCCAATCGGTGGTGGAGCCAGTTCACGACCCCACAATATTTTGGAATGCGCCTTCAGGGGTGTGTGGAAGGCTTCAGGGGGAAGAAAGGCTTGAGACGCGTTGTTGTAAAGTAGGTGAGATTCAGAGAAGCAGGACGCAGGAACCACGCCTGTACGGGCAGGGGTGAGGGCACGGCACAGTGAGCGTTGCGGCAAGGCAGGGCAGATATCTTTGCCGCAGCGCAGCTTGAGCAGACAGGACCGTCCCTAACACCCACTGCCAAAGTGGGACAGTACGCTCAGCAAATCGGCGTCATCCACGGCGCCGTCCCTGTTCACATCTTCGGGGTGCGTGCCCGTTTGCCCAAAGGCGAACAGGATTGCGAGCAGGTCGGCGTCATCCACGCATCCGTCGTCGTTCACATCACCGTCGCGCCGGGCAAACGGATTGCGTGCCAGCACCACCGTTCCATCCGAGCGCCCATATGCAAGGTAGCGCCCATCGGCGGAGAATTGAACGCTGTAGACATACCTCCATGTTTCCTGAGTGTAGTCAACTGCCAGCAAGCCGTCGCTCACTTGCCACAGCTTGACGGTGCCATCGGAGCTCCCACTGGCTATGTACTGCCCGTCGGGGGAGAAGACAACGGAGGCAACGGTTCCTTGATGCCCCCTGAGAGTGCGAGTCCAGAAGCTGCCGCTCATCCGCCACAAGCGGATGGTATAATCCTCGCTCCCGCTTGCCACGTACCGTCCATCGGGCGAAAAGGCTACAGAAAGGATTGCATCGGTGTGCCCCGTGAAAGTGCGTACCAGCGCGCCGTCGCTCACGCGCCAAACTCGAACAGCGCGTTCCAGATCGCCACTGCCACATGCCAAATACTGCCCGTCGGGGGAGAAGGCGACCGCTCGGACGGTGTGGGTGTGCCCTGTGATGGTGCGTATCAGGGCGCCATCCTCAACCCGCCAGATATAAGCCCTGCCGCGCATGCACAGACAGTCTGTATTAAGATGTTGGCTTGCTGCTGCCAGGTAGTATCCATCGGGCGAAAACGCCAGACAGAAGATACTATCCGTGTTCCCTGTGAATGCACGGACTAAGGTTCCATCGGGTATCTGCCACAGTTTGGCGGAGCGATCGCCGCTTCCGCTCGCGCTTGCCAGATGCTGCCCATCAGGCGAAAACGCCAGCGAATAGACAGGCCCCGTATGTCCTATGATCGTGTTTACCAGCGTACCGTCGGCGACGCGCCACAGTCTGATAACTCTGTCCTCGCCTGCGCTTGCGAGGTACTGCCCGTCAGGCGAGAACGCCACAGCGTACACCGAACTCGTATGATTCGTGAGCGGACGCACCAGTTCGCCCTCGCGGAGTTGCCAGAGCAGTATCATGCTGTCGTAGCCGCCGCTTACCAGATATTGTCCATCGGCAGACACGGAGATAGCTCGGATATACCCCGCGTGCCCTCGAAGCGTGCGAAGCAGGGTACCATCACTGGGGTTCCAGAGTTTGATGGTTTGGTCCCAGCTGGCGCTGATCAGATACTGCCCGTCGGGTGAAAACGCTACGGAAGTGACAGTGTCTGTGTGCCCGGTTTGCGTGTACACAAGGGTTCCGTCGCTCACATTCCAGAGCTTGAGAGCATTATCCCCACCGCCGCTTGCTAGGTACTGCCCATCGGGCGAAAAGGCAACGGCGTTGCAACCCCCGATGTGCCTGCCGAATATGCGCACCAGCGAGCCGTCCTCCACGCGCCACAACCTGACAGTGCCATCCACATACTCACTGCCGCTTGCCAGGTACTGTCCATCAGGCGAGAAGGCTAAAGTGGTAACCCGATCCGTATGCCCCGTAATGGTGCGTATCAGCGTGCCTTCACTGAAATCCCACACGCTAATCGTCCGGTCAGCGCCCGCACTTGCCAGATACTCCCCGTCGGGCGAAAAGGCCATTGAGTAGACGGGAACGGTGCTTCCGACAAGCGTGCGGACTAAGGCGCCATCATTGACGCGCCACACCCAGATAGTCCCTCCAGAACTCCCGCATGCCAGATATTGCCCGTCGGGCGAAAAGCTGACAGAGAACATCTCGTAGGGAAAATTACGCCCCACGAGCGTGCGTATTAACATCCCGTCGCTGACACGCCACAGCTTGACATCCCCCACACCCCCGCTTGCGACATACTGCCCGTCTGGGGAGAAGGCGAGGGCAAAAACACCTCCTGCCTGCCCTCCCCGCATCCACATAATATCGGGTCGGTTTTGCGCTAAACCAGGCGCGATGAGCAGGAGAATCGCAATGCTAATTGACACTATACGAACGCACAGAGCGTGTACCCCCATCTCCAGTTTCTTTTCAATTCTGAACATCGCCATCCACCTCGCTGTCCACCGAATGGATATATTATACGCGATTTTATAGGGGTTTCTCTGGAGTTTCGACTTCTTTCAGCAGGCGAAGCAGGTGCTGAAACCCCGGCTGGAGTCGGGCGAAGGGGCGTGCGTGCCCGTAGTACTGCTCGGTGAGCGTCTTTTCGGCACGCATGAGTTGTTCCACCTGCTGGCGAGCGTGGTGGAGGAAGCGCGCCTCGTCCAGCTGCTGGTAGAGAGCGTGCCATTCGGGCGGGGCAAGCGGTTCGTCCAGCAGGGGCTGGAGCAGGGCACTTGCTTTGAGCAGGGTACGCAGGCGCCCCCAGCGCAGCTCCAGCGCCATCGTGGAGTTTTCTATAGCGGGGCGGTGTTCACGCAGGCACGCCTGCCACTGCTGGCTGGCATAGTCGGTGCAGGGCGGCTCCTGAGCGAACGACTCCGCCCAGCGGCGCGAAAGCCCCCCTATCTCTTCCAGCACATGGTCGCGCTGGAGTTGCTGGAGCGCTGTGTGAAGTCGCTGGAGGTGTGTTTCCTGCACCTGGTGCAGGCGCAGGCGCACGCGCTCGATGCCTGCCCGCGCGGGCGGAGGGGCGTCCCTTTGGCTCAGCCAATCCAGAAGGCGCTGATTCAGTTCCAGCTGGTGGAGCGCCCGCAACACACGCCGGAGCCGACGCTTCCAGAACGCAATTCGCGTAGGCGGGAAACAGGGCTGGAACACGCGCAGGCACACCTGAAGGGTGAAGAGGCTCTCACGGAGCATCTCCAGCGCGTCGGGGGTCCAGTCGGATTGGCGAATCAGCGGTCGCACCTGCGCTAAGAGTGTTTGAATGTGCGACGCCCCGTAGGCGCAGAATCCTTCTTTGCGCATCAGGGTGTGGGGGTGGTCTCAGGGGGGTCTAACGCCGCCCAGTAGAGCATGCGTCCGCAGCTTTCGCAGGTTACGGGGTCATGCGATTCTTTGAGCCGGTTGACGAGGTAGGGAGTGAGTTTGGTGCGGCATGCGGCGCAGGCTTCGTTTTCGACGCGGGCGACGGCTTTGCGTGCGAGTCGGGGTCGCATGGTTTCGTAGCGCTGGACGAGGGCAGGTTCTATTTGCGCCACGAGCTGGGCGCGCATGGCTTCGCGCTTCTCGATTTCCGCCTCAAGGCGTGCTTTTTGCGCCTGATAGCGTTGCTGGTGCTGTTCGAACATCACCTCGATCTGGCGCAGGTCGGCTTCGGTTTCTTGAATCTGTTGTCCCTGAGTCTCCATCTCTTCCCAGAGGCGGAGCAGTTCCAGTTCCATCTGGTCGTGGGCGCGGCGCATGGCGTCGATGTCGTGCTGGAGTGCTTCCAGTTCGCGGGGGTTTCGGATGCGTCCGGAATAGAGTTCCGCCTCGGCGTGGCGGATGCGCTCTTCCGCGCTCTGCAGTTGAAGTTGCTGGTCGTGCGCCGCCGCTTGCAGTTCGCGGTAGCGTTGTTTAATCTCTTCCAGTCGCTGGCGCGATTCGTTGAGTCGCTGGCGCAGGTGTTCGCCCGGATCGAGGCGTTTCAGCAGCTGGCGGAGCTGATCCAGCTCATCGTCCAGCTGCTGAAGCCGATCCAGAAGCCGCATCTGCGGGTGCATCGGCGTCCTACCCCCCTATCAGGTACTGACGCGCCTTCTTGGTGATGGGTTTGCCGATTTCGTCTTCCTTCAGGTGCCACACGGGCGAGCCTTTGTGGAGTTCGAAGCAGGGGTAGGCGCTGAGGATTGATGCCGTAACCTCGCGCTTCGTGCGCCGCACGATGTTGACCTCGTTGTGCAGGGTCAGGTAGTCGGCGCCGCGGGGGTGTCCGCGCATCAACTCCACCATGATGTGGTAGGTGGAGAGCTGATCGGCGCGCTCCTGAAGCTCCAGCAGTTTCTCGTAACGCGCATGGGAGACCGCCAGTAGCGGATCCGTTTCGCCCGTGAAGCGGAAGTAGAACACATCAGGCTGGTCGGTGCGCTCCAGCTCGAAGATTGCGCCCGAAAGGATGTCCAGCTCGGCGAACTTATCGAATAGCCCATACACCAGGCGTGTTTCGTGGTTCAGCCACACTTCGTGTGCTTGCCCGTTCTCATCAATAAAAGTCACCTGTTGAATCGTGGGCTGGTCTGCGAAAAAGCCGAGCGGGATCTGGCACATCGGGAGGGTGCCGAGGTCCTTATGGGGCGGGCGCAGCACGATTCGCACCTTCTGGGGTACTTCTGGGGGCATAGCGGGCGTCTCTTCGTCGTCCACATCCTGAGCGCGGGGGTCGCGAATCTCCTCGCGTAGAGAACGCGGGTAGGCTTCGGGGTCTAACACCACATCATACGGCTCGCCCTGCTCGTTCAGGATTTGCGGAAGTGGCGGGAACAGGAGGATGGCAGGCACGGTCCGCACATATTCGGGCATATCGGTGTCGCGCCCGAATCGGTCATAGCCGTACCATGTCAGGCGTCCATCGCTCCAGAGTGCGGAAATCAGCGTATCGAGGTCTTCGCGGAAGGTGCGGCTCTGAGGTGAGACTTCGAACATCTCTTCCAGCAGTTGCGAGGCGCGGGCGATGCCCGGTCGCTGGAGGAGTTGCGATACAATCTGTTCCACCTCGTCGGGGCGCAGTTCCAGCGGCTGGGTCTCTTCGGGGGGCATTTCGGCGAGCCACTGGCGCACAAGGGCGCGCCCGCGCTCCAGCCATTCCGCTTCCACCGATTTGGGATACCATGCGCCATCAGAACCCCACGCATACGCATCCGAAGCCCAAACCGCCTCAAACAGCGCCACCCCGTCGTAGGGGAACACCCAGCGCGGGTCGGGGTCCAGATTGAAGTACCAGTGCATGAAGCCCAGCAGGCGGTTCGGGATAGGCTCTTCTGCCTGCTGCAGATACGCCACCACCCATTCGGGGTTGGTGAAGTCCAGCTTCATTTTACGCGCCTTTTTGAGGTGGGGTTCTACCTCTTTCCATGTGAGGTCGTTGTAGAAGAGGGCGTCGTGGACAGCGCGCTCGCGTTCCGCTGGCTCCTCCCAGAGGTAGGCGATGGGCTCAATCCATTCGGGGCGGAAGAGCCATTCACGAAGCCCAATTATGTTGCTGGGGGTGATAAATAGATTCTGCGCGTTCCGACACAGCTGGGGCAGGATGGTTTCGAAATATTCATGGCTTCGGCGGTAGCGTGCGCCCAGCTCCAGCGCGACCGCATCGCGGGATACGGGCGCGCCCACCGCCCGCACAATCCGCTCCGCAAACGCCACAATCGGCGAACGGTTCGACACTTTCCGATACAGCGGTAGCCAGCGGCGCTCCTCCTGAAGAAACTTCTCTGGCTGGTTATACAGCAGCGCGCGCACCTCGCCCGAGCTCAATCCCAGCGCCTGAATCCGATCGCGCACCTCGTTTGTGCGCAACGGCACCGGCGTGCCCTGCATAAAACCTAACAGTACCTGACGCGCCAGATAGTCCAGCGCCAGCCTGTCCTGTGGTGAGAATACGGTGGTCTCCATCATCGTCTCAGTCCTCTTCCGAAGCGTCCCTTAATTATGACACATCGCCCTCCTGATTCGTATGGCGCGGGTGAAGCACATACAAAAGCAGCGACAGAAGCCACAACACCGCGCCATACAGGTAAAACGCGGGAGCCACCTCCCACACCCTCTGCGCCGGGGTGTCTATCATACCCCACACGGGATACACCACGGAAAGATAGAAGGCGGGCGACTCCCTCATGAACATATCGGAGAAGAGTGTCATGTGCAGGATTGGGGGTAGCAGGAACAGCACGGCGTAGCATCCGAGCGTGAGCCATCGCGCGGCTGCCACAGAACGCCCCTTTAAAAGAGCGGAACAGAGCTGCGCGCATGCCCACAGGAACACCCACAAGCCCGTGTAGTAAAACAGGAGCGTGACGAGGTACGCCCACACTTCTGGCGAAAAAAGGACAAAGAGGGGTTGCATCGCAAGCGCCAGCCCCGCAATCGCGGCGAACCATAAGCTTAGAATGTAAGGCAGGGAACCGGACGGTTTGCCCGTGAGCATATCCCGCACGCGAATCCGCCTGTTCCACACCACCCTGCGCTCTTCCTGACCGCCGTAAGGGGCGAGAAACAGAATGAGGAGCGGCATGGGCGCCGGCAGAGCGAACCCGACCAGAGGCAATATATCAGTGATTCCGAACCCCCCGCCGTGCCCAATTCCTCCAGCCGCAATCAAGTGCTGAACGGGCGGCGCAAAACTCAGCCACGAGGCGAGAAACACTGCCAGCAGCATCTGACGCCTCAGCGAGGGGAGCGTATCTTTATCGTACAGCCCCACCTTCGGCGCGGCGCCAGTCAGCAGCATGCGAGTCGCCAGCAAACACACCAGCACGCCCACCACCACGCCCGGAATCTCCAAGCCGAAAGCGTTGAACACCGTGTCTGCCACATAGGGCGCGGAAAAGGGGCTCAGGGCGCTAAGGGGCATCACCAGTTCGCGCCCTGTCGCGCCAGGCGGCGGAGCGAGCCGTGTCGTTGCTTGCGCAATCGTCATAATTCCCAGCACGACCACCAGCAACCCCACCCGCAGGTAGCTCAAGAACACGGCGGTGGTGGAGTTGCGGGCATAGGCGGAGCTGAACAGCGCCAGCGCACACAGCACCATCGCACTGGCGGCAATCAACACATAGGTCTCCAGCATCTCTCGAATCGTCGCTCCCCCCATCAGCAGGCTCACTCCGCTTACGGGCAGGGTCAGCGCGAGCAGCAACAGCACAAACCCCAGCGAGCCAAGCAGTTTGCCCGTCAGCAGCTGGCGGGCGGTCAGTGGCGTCGCCGCCAGCAGATCCATCGTGCGTCGCTCGCGCTCTAAGGTAATCGCGTTTGCCGTCAGCGCGGGGGCGATTAGCACAATCAGGGCAGTCAGCGTGCCCATCACCGTCGCGTGGAACGCCTGCAGGCTCTGCTGCGCCTCGAAGGGATTGCGCATCACCTCGTCGGAGACCACATTCTGGTACACCAGCATCACGATCAGGATCATAAAGCCCAGGTAGAGGCTCTGCAGGAAGTAGCTGCGGCTGAGCCGCACACGCACCCGCGCCTCACGCCCCACTACCGGGTTGCCCCACACCTGCGTGAAGGTCCCGACCACATAACGCCCCCAATCGCGGAGCCAGCTCCGTGTCAACAACGCCACTTTTGCCACGCGACTCACCTGTAAAAAGTGATACGCCGTTTATGGGGTATTTCCTGCTCCGGTCAGGAACTCTGGCGTGCTAAATCGGGTATACTTTACAACGCCTATGGCTCGTAAGCGTGGGACAGTGCTTCTGGCGATGAGTGGGGGGGTAGACAGTTCGGTCGCTGCGGTACTCCTGCAGAAGCGTGGCTACGAAGTGATTGGGGTCACGATGCAGATCTGGCAGGAGTCGCACCCCGACCCCCGACACGGCGGCTGCTGCTCGCTCGGCGCGGTAGAGGACGCGCGGCGCGTGGCGCGGCGGCTCGGCATCCCGCACTATGTGCTGAACTTCCGCCGCGTGTTCGCCGACACCGTGATTCGCGACTTTATCCACGAATACCGCCGCGGGCGCACGCCCAACCCGTGCGTGCAGTGCAACCGCTTTGTGAAGTTTGACGCCCTGCTCAAGAAGGCGGACGAGCTGGGCTGCGACTACATCGCCACCGGGCACTACGCCCGCGTGCGCTATAACCCCCACACAGGGCGCTGGAATCTGCTCCGCGCCGTGAACAAGGATAAAGACCAGTCCTATGTGCTCTATATGCTGAATCAGGAGCAGTTGCGGCGGAGCCTGTTCCCGCTGGGCACACTCCCCAGCAAGGAGCAGACCCGCCAGATTGCCCGCGAGATGGGGCTGTGGACCGCCGACAAGCCTGATAGTCAGGAGATTTGTTTTGTGGCGCATCTGGGCGGTTATCACCAATTTTTGCGCGAAGTGACGCCCGACGCCTTCAAGCCGGGCGAGATTCGGGATGTGCATGGGCGCGTGCTGGGGATGCATCAGGGAATTGCGCTCTACACCATCGGACAGCGCCGACGACTGAACATCCCCAGCCCGGTGCCGATGTATGTGCTACGCATCCTGCCCGAAGAGAACGCTATCATCGTGGGCACCGAGGACCAGCTCTACGAGCGCGAGATGTGGGTGGGCGATGTGGTGTGGAGCAGTATCCCCGAACTCACAAAGCCTTTGAAAGTGATGGCAAAAATTCGGTATAATATGCCTGCCGCGCCAGCGAAGGTTTTCCCGACAGAGCGCGAAGATCAGGTACGGGTCGTGTTTGATCACCCTGTGCGCGCCATTACGCCCGGGCAGATTGCAGTGTTCTACCGGGGCGAGACGGTGGTGGGGGGCGGAACCATCCTGGCGCCGAACCAGATAGAGGTGGACTCCGAGACCACCGAACAGGCAGTTAAGCGTGCCCTGCAACGGGTACAGCCATTCATGCTGGAGGGGGCTATCGAATGAACGAGACTTTGCTGGCGATTCTGATAGGGCTGATGGTGTTGAACCTTGTCGTGCTGAGCGGCGCAGTGGCGGCGCTGGCGATTGCCCTGCGCAAGCAACTGCCCGAAATCCGCCAGCGCGTCGACACGGTGCAACAGCGCGTGCTGACCCTGCTGGACGAAACGATCCCCGCACTCCAGGGAACCCACAAGGCTCTGGATGAGGCGACCCGCGCACTGCACGAAGCCGCCGAAACAATAGAGAACCTGCACATCGTAACCGACAACATCCGCCACAAGCTGGAAGTGGCAGACCAGATTGGCGCGAAGGTGCGACGCCTGCCTGAAAAGACTGCCCGCTTGCTGGGCAGGCTGATTCATCACACTTTCCAGCTGGGCGGACGGGTGGTGGCACGCCAGATAGACCGCCTCAGCCCGAAACCCGTGCGCCCCAGCGTCTATCAGCCGATTTCCGCCGAACCCACGGCGGAGACGACCCCCACCGAGGTCGTAGAACACACACCAACACAAGGAGGGATGACCGATGCAAAACCATGATGAGCGCAGTGGATTGCTCTATCTGCTGGCAGGAATTGGTCTGGGTGCGCTGATCGGCGCAGTGATTGCGCTGCTGTTTGCGCCCAAGTCGGGCGAGGAGATTCGCAGCGACCTGAGCCAGCGCGTCCACGACCTGTCGGAGAAAGTGCGCGAGCTGGCGACCCAGGTCTATGAGCGTGGCGGAGAGACGGTGCGAACCGTGCGCGAGCGCATCGCGCGCAAAGCCCACGAAGTCGGCGAAGAGATTGCACCCGACGAAGCCTGAGCGATGACCTGGCGCGTGCTGGGATGGGTGGCAGTCGTCTCTGCCACCCTCTACTTTCTCTATTTTGTACGCGATGCCCTGATCCCCTTCGCGATCGGGGGCATTATCGCACTGCTGCTGAACCCCATCGTGGAGTGGCGTTGCAAGCGGGGGCTGTCGCGCCCCAAAGCGGTGCTGGCGGTCTTCTCGATGTTCCTGCTGCTGGTGGTTCTGCTCGGTATTCTGGCGACGCCCGTGTTTTACGCGCAGGCGCTGGGCTTGATTGAGAGCTTCAGCGGCAAAAACGGCGGCGCCGATATTGAGAAAGTCATCAACACATGGGTCAACGATGCGCGTGCCTATCTGCAGGCGGAGCTGCCCAAACACCAGAAATGGCTCGAGGCGAACAGTGAACTGCTTCAGCGGCTCGGATTGCCCACCGACCCCAAAGCGCTCACCGATGCGCTCACCGTGCGTCTGCGCGACCGCGTGAGCGCGTTCTTCCTGGACAACGCCGCGAGCTTCCTGAACGGACTGCTGGGTACGCTACTGAGCCTGCTCTCCAAAGTGGTCTGGATTATCGTCATCCCGTTGAGCGCGTACTTTTTCCTGCTGGATATGCCTTCCATCAAGCGGGCGATTCTGTTTCTTGTGCCTCCAGCCCAGCGTGCGGCAGTGAACAATCTGCTGAGCGAGATCGGCGACCTCTTTTTCCGTTACATTCGGGGGCTGGTTACAGCGGCGCTGAGTTATGGGATGGTGAGCATGCTCCTCTACTGGATGCTGGGTGTGCCGAACCCCTTGCTGCTGGGCGTGCTGGCGGGAGTGCTATATCCCATCCCCTATGTGGGCGCGTTTCTGATAGCGCTCAGCTCCACGGGGTTCACCCTGCTGTTTGGTCCTGCGCATCCGTTGCTGTTTCTGTTTGAGCTGTCGCGGGTGTGGCACGCGATTGCCGTTTTGCTGGGGGCGATTGCGCTCAACACCGTGTTTGATATGCTGATTACGCCGCGCTTGCTGGGCGGGGCGGTGGGGCTGCGCCCTTTAGCCAGCCTGATTGTGATTGTAGTGGGCGCGAAGTGGGGCATCTGGGGCATGATGCTCGCCGTGCCCGTTGCGACCACGCTCAAAATTATTATCGAGCGCTTGCTCCACTTCTTTTATGGCGAAGCGGAGTTTCTGGAAGCGCCTGAGCCAATTCACGAATCGGCGCCCTCGGCTTCCTCGCCTGTGCCAAACGCCCCTGCACCCCTTGATTTTCCTGATTCGCAGGGGGTATAATAGTACACTGCGCCGATTGCGCATTTGGAGGTAGAATCTATGCGTATTGTTCGCCACAACGCAAAGCGAATCGAGAGCATCTTACCGCCGCCTAACCTGATTGAAATCCAATACAACTCTTACCGCTGGTTTTTAGAGGAAGGACTCAAAGAGCTGTTTCAGACCTTTTCGCCGATTTATGACCCGACGGGACGCTATTTTATAGAGTTCGGCGATTATTGTCTGGGCGAGCCGAAGTACTCGGTTGAGGAGTGTCGCGAGCGTGAAATCACTTTCAAGGCGCCCCTGCGCGTGAAGGTGCGCTATGGCGTCCGCGATGGCGAGGTGCAGGAAAGCGAAATTTATCTGGGCGACCTGCCGCTGATGACCGACGGCGGCACCTTCATCGTGAATGGGCGCGAGCGCGTGATTATTAACCAGATTAACCGCACGCCGGGCGTTCACTTCCCGTCGCCGTTTCTATCGGGCGCGGGGCGCGAAATGCTGGCGCGCACGCTCGACAAGGTGCTTCAGGTGCAGATTATTCCCGCTGAGGGTCCGTGGCTGGACGGGGGCAACGACCCGCAGGGCGTGTTGCGTCTTAAGATCCACCAGTCCAAGCAGTTGCCCATCACGCAGATTATCAAGGCGTTCGCCGCGTATGAGGAAGCGCGCGTACCGGCTGAGCTGGAGCTGGAGCGTGCAGTCGGCTGGCGCGTGCTGAACCCTGTCAAAGACGAGTCGGGCAACCCCCTGCTGGAGGCGGGAGAGGTTATTACCCGCGAATGGCTGGAGGCACAACCGGAGACAGTACGCAAGGTTCGAGCGCTGGTGGAGCCGCCCTATGACCCCGAACGGGGGTTGACCAACGAGGCGCTTCATGGCATCTTCGGGCGCGTGGTGGAGAGGGAGGAAACCCTCGCGTACCCCACCTACGACCAGCTGGAAGGTAAGACCCTCGCCCAGGATGTGTACGACCCCAAAAAGCCTGACCAGCTCGTCGCCACTGCGGGCACGCCGATTGACACCACGCTCGCAAAAAAGCTGGCACGGCTCAAACTGGAAACCGTTACCGTCCGAAAGCAGGAGGTGGAGCTGCATCCGTTCCTGCGCAACACACTGGACGCAGACCCCACCACCGATTCGCGCGAGGCGCTGCTGGACTTCTATCGCCGCGCACGCCCGGGCGACCCCGCCACCGAGGAGAATGTGCGCAGTCTCTTCTACAGCCTCGTCCTGGACCCGCGCCGCTATGACCTGGGGCGTGTGGGGCGCTATCAGATTAATCGTAAACTGCGCCACAACATTCCGATGGAGGTGCGGCGGCTGACCGTGCCCGACATGCTGCTCGTGCTGCGCCATTTGCTGGAACTGGCAGACGACCTGCACGAGTATGAAGATACCGACCACCTCGGCAACAAGCGCGTGCGCTCGGTGGGCGAGCTGCTGCAGGCACACCTGCGCGTCGCCTTCCTCAAACTTGAAAAAACCGCCCGCGAGAAGATGATTAATGCCGAGGATGTGAGCCAGATTCTGCCGAATGTGGTGTTGAGCGTGAAGCCCGTGTCGGCAGCGCTCGAATCGTTCTTCGCCACGAACCCGCTTTCCACTTTCATGGATCAGACCAACCCGCTCTCGGAGCTGGCGAACAAGCGGCGCCTGTCGGTGCTGGGACCGGGCGGTTTGAACCGTCAGAACATCCCGCCGCAGGTGCGCAACATCACGCCGAGCCAGTACGGGCGCATCTGCCCGATTGAAACGCCCGAAGGGCAGAACATCGGGCTGGTGACCCAGCTCACACTCTATGCCCAGGTGGACGAGTTCGGCTTCATCCGCACGCCCTATCGCGTGGTGAAAGATGGTAAGGTAACCAACGAAGTCGTCTACCTGCCCGCGGATGAGGAAGAGGATAAGTGCATCGCGCCAGCGGATACGCCGATTGCCGAAGACGGCACGCTGCCCGAAATGGTGCAGGTGCGTCTGGGCGATGAGTACCCCACCGTACCACGCGAGCAGGTGCAGTATATGGATGTGAATCCCGCGCAGGCGTTCAGCGTCTCCGCGAGCATGATCCCGTTCCTCGAGCATGACGACGCAGGGCGCGCGCTGATGGGAAGCAACATGCAGCGTCAGGGGGTGCCGTTGCTCAACCCCGAAGCGCCCTTCGTCCACACGGGCGTCGAAAGCCACGCTGCCGAGTACGCGCGAAGCGTTATCCGCGCGAAGGCGGACGGGCGCGTGCGCTATGTGAGCGCGACCGAAATCCGTGTCGAGCGCCCCGACGGCGAACTGGATATCTATAAACTGCCCCATCTGGTGGAGTCCAACAAGGGCACCTGCTTCACCTTCCTGCCGCGGGTAACGCTCGGTCAGCGCGTGCGCAAGGGCGATGTGCTGGCAGATGGACCCTCCACCGAAAACGGGGAGCTCGCGCTGGGGCGCAATGTGCTGGTGGCGTTCCTGCCCGCAGGCGGCTACAACTACGAGGACGCCGTGTTCGTCTCGCAACGCCTGCTCTACGACGACACCTACACCAGCATCCACCTGGAGAGCTATCAGACCGACGCGACCGAGACCAAACTCGGTCCCGAAGAGATTACCAACGATATTCCCAACATCAGCGAGGAGGCGCGGCGCGACCTCGACGAGAACGGCATCATCCGAATCGGCGCAGAGGTCAAGCCCGATGACCTGCTGGTGGGCAAGATTCAGCCGAAGGGTCAAACCGAAGGCTCCACCGAGCAGAAGCTGGTGCGCATCATCTTCGGTGGCAAGTCGGAAGAGGTGCGCGATGTGTCGCTCCGCCTGCCGCACGGCGAGCGCGGCTATGTGGTGCGCGTGTCGCAATTTGCACGCTACAAGTATTACTGCCGCGACTGCAAGACAACCTTCTACCGCTCGCGTCCGCCGGAGTCGCGCGCCTGCCCACGCTGTGGGGGCAATCTGGAGCAACTGCCTGAGGACGAGCTGCCACCCAGCGTGAACCATCGCGTGCGCGTCACAGTCGCCACCCGGCGCCCGCTCACCGAGGGCGACAAGATGGCAGGGCGCCACGGCAACAAGGGCGTTATCTCCAAAATCCAGCCTGTGGAGGACATGCCCTTCCTGATGGACGGCACGCCCATCGATATCGTGCTGAACCCGCTCGGCGTGCCTTCGCGCATGAACATCGGGCAGATTCTGGAGTTCCATCTGGGGCTGGTCGCCAAGCATCTGGGGGTTCGCTTCCGCGTGCCCGTCTTTCAGGGGAGTACCTCCGAAGAGATTAAGCAGGAGATGCGCCTGCTGGCGGATCGGCTGCGCACGCACGCGCTCCGCACCATGCTGGAGGACGAACTGGGCATCCATATCCACTGGCACTACCGCATCACTTTTGAGGAAGCGCTGAGCCAGGTGGAGACGGTACTCAAGAGCCTGCCTGAGGAGCGCCTTGCGGAGCTGCGCACGCGCTTCGCGCTGCCGAAAAAAGCCAAACTGGGCGAGCTCATGGAAGCCATCCGCCAGCGCGCCATCGACCGCAGCGGCTTTGACCCCGAAACGGGCAAGGTCATCCTGCGCGACGGGCGCACAGGCGAGCCGTTCGACAACAAAGTGGCAGTGGGCTACCTCTACATTCTGAAACTGGAACACCTCGCCGAAGAGAAAATCCACGCCCGGAGCATCGGTCCTTACTCGCTGATTACCCAGCAGCCGCTGGGCGGAAAAGCGCAGTTCGGCGGGCAGCGACTGGGTGAGATGGAGGTCTGGGCGCTCGAAGCTTACGGCGCCGCCCACACCCTGCAGGAGATGCTCACTATCAAATCGGACGACATCACCGGGCGCGTGCAGAGCTTCGAAGCCATCATCAAAGGGCTGCCCGTGATCCAGCCGTCCGTGCCCGAATCGTTCAAAATCCTCGTGAACGAACTGCGCGCCCTGGCGCTCAAAGTGCAGATTATCGACAAAGACGGGGAAGCGCACGACTTCCGCAGCTTAGAGGAACTTGATGCGCTTGATGAGAAAAAATCCAAACCCAGCCTGACGAGCATCGTGGAAGGGCTGTGAAGTGAGGTGAAGAGAATATGGCAGACATTTCGCATATCCGCGCGTTAAAAATCGGGCTGGCGTCGCCCGAAGATATCCTCAACTGGTCGTATGGCGAGGTCAAAAAGCCAGAGACCATCAACTATCGTACCTTCAAGCCGGAACGCGATGGGCTGTTCTGCGAGCGCATCTTCGGTCCCCTGCGCGACTGGGAGTGCGCGTGCGGGCGCTATAAGCGCGTCAAAAACAAAGGCATCCGCTGTGAGCGTTGTGGGGTGGAAGTGACCCGCGCCAAAGTGCGCCGCGAACGCATGGGGCATATTGAACTCGCCGCGCCCGTGTGCCATATCTGGTACCTCAAGGGGCAGCCCCCCAGCCCGCTCGGACTGCTGCTGGACATTCCGCCACGCCAGCTGGAGAAAGTAATCTATTTCACCAACTACATGGTGATCGATATTGACCGCGCCGCGATTGAGCAGAATCTGGGCGACATCCAGCGGTTTGTGGAAGAGGAGAAGCGCAACTTTGAGGCGGAGATTGAGCGCCTCTTTCAGGAGCTGGACGCCCGGCTGGAGCAGGAACTGGAGGCGCGCCGCGAGGAGTTGACCGAGCAACAGATTATAGAGCGCATCAAGCAACACGAGAGCCGCAAGGAGAGCGAGCGTCGCGAACGCGCCGCGCGAATCGCCGACATGGAAAAAGCCGTTGAGACGCTCGCCAAACTCCAGCAGTATCAGCTGATTGACGAGGTCACCTGGCAGGGCGTGGAGTTGCTGCTACTTTCTGCCA
>Ga0101945_1000321_pt1 | contig 91225 bp, 108 predicted proteins | sample DewCreD2012metaG_2_FD_75246 | JGI IMG/M metagenome (GOLD analysis project Ga0101945, IMG submission 75246) | Hot spring sediment bacterial and archeal communities from British Columbia, Canada, to study Microbial Dark Matter (Phase II) - Dewar... ... | reverse complement strand
GTTATAAGTCAGATAAAGCTTTTCAATGCTGGTAGTGGGTGGAGGACTTTAACTTGTGTGCTTGTTTATACATATGCTTATGCTATTGGATATAGCTATTACAGGAGGGGTGAACTTGAGGTCTAATTTCTCACCCAGCGTATTTATAAAGTAAAATTATAAAACAAATACGCCGAGTGAGAAATTCAGAAAGTCTGTGATAATAACAGCTCCCTTATGTAGTTATTCAGGTGGTCATTCCCCACATAAAAACTCCTGCTCTTGAAAGGTGGTCCTTTATCTATTACGAACACAGCGTCCATCTCATTCTCTAAAATTGTCCTCCACTTTGTCTGTTTGTATGGGTTGCCTGGATTGTAGAGTTCAAAATCACTATCTGGAGTAACAAGTATATACTTGAAATCCCGTTCCGTTTTCTTTAATGACCAGTAAGCAGACTGTGCTCCCCTTTCCCTGAAAGACTTTTTAGAAGAAATAACACAAACTACTCTTCTTGAGAGCTTGTGATATATAACTATGTCCGCATCCATGTACATATAAACCTCTTCTCCTGTTTCTCTTGTGTATTTGACAGAAAGTATTAAATGAGGAAGCTCTACACTCTCTTGTCTTTCAAAGTCCCTGAGAACAAAGGTTTCTGCTTTTATGGTCTGGGCTGGTCCATGCCCAATAATACACTCTCCCCTTATTTTGTTGTCCTGCGCCAGAATTTGCATTACACGCTTCTCAGTAGCTTCTCCTACAAGGGATACCTCTCTTTGTCTTTTCCTTCTAACTTCCTTTTCATTTGCATCCATCAAAAGCCTAATTATAACGAGAGGAACCGCGGGTAAAGTAGCCCCCAGAATTTGGTGATATAATTTCTTCTATGAAGTATCTGAGAAAAAGAGACTCCAAGGAGACAAAGGTAAGAATTCTTACAGCATTATACGAGAGGCTCAAAGAGCTCTCTATAGAAAAAGGGATGAGTTTAAATGTCCTGTTTAATAAAGCGTTGGAGGGTTTTTTAAGAGAGCAGGAAAAAGAGGATGCCACCGAAGCCATAGAAAAGCAAAACTTGTTTTACGACGATGGACAGATAAAATTGCTACTCAATGACTTTTTGAAAGTGGATCTGGAAGAGCTAAGGGGGAGAGTGAATTTAATAGTGACCTCTCCTCCTTACAATGTGGGGATGGAGTATGGGACTATAGACGATAGCATAGGATATGAGGAGTATTTGCGCTTTACTGAGAGGTATCTCAAAAGGTTTTACGAACTGCTTGCGGATGATGGAAGAGTGTGCCTTAACATACCCCTTGACAAAAATAAGGGAGGTATTCAGAGCGTGTATGCGGATGTGGTGTGCCTGGCAAAGAAGGTAGGGCTCAAATATCAGAGCACAATAGTCTGGAATGAGCAAAACATTTCAAGGAGAACTGCCTGGGGTAGCTGGCTGTCTGCATCCGCTCCATACATTATAGCTCCAGTAGAGATGGTAGTCTTGCTATATAAGGAAGACTGGAAAAGAAGAGACAGGGGAAAGACCACCATAAGCAGGGAAGAGTTCATAGAGTGGACAAACGGAATGTGGACTTTTCCGGGAGAGAACAGGAAAGCTCTTGGTCATCCGGCTCCTTTTCCTCTTGAACTACCGCTCAGGTGTATAAAGCTATTCTCCTATGAGGGAGACCTGGTCCTTGACCCTTTTGTTGGTTCAGGAACTACCATGGTAGCCTGCAGAAAGTTAAACAGAAGGGGTGTGGGGATTGATATAAATAAAAATTATCTCAAACTTGCAGTAAAGAGAATTAAGGAGGTTTCCCCAGCCATGTTCTCTTGGTAAGGCGCTCTATCATGCTTAATTTTTCACCCAGCGTATAAAGTAAAATTATAAAACAAATGTATGGAGGAAGGCTATGTTCACAAAGGGCTTTTGGAAATGGGTTCTGGTTGGGGGACTTGTAAGTAGCACTTTCCTTGGTGCAAAAGCTCAAAGTATAAAGGAGCTTGAAAAAGACTGCCAATCTGGAAACCCCAATGCATGTGCAAAGCTAAGGTATATATATGTAGAGGCAGGTGATACACAGAAGAACAGACCCAAAAGAGCTGATACAGAAACCCAATATATAAAAGAACTTGAAAAGGCCTGCAGAAAAGGAGATGCTAAAAGTTGTATGGAACTTGGTGATATGTATGCAGAGGGAAAGGGGGTACCACAAGACTACACAAAAGCCATAACCTTGTATAGGAAAGCCTGTGCCATAGGAAGTATAAAAAACAGACAAAAGGTTAGAAGAAAAAGCAAAGAAGCACCTAAGTACACTTATAAATATCAAAGTCCTGCAGTTGATACAAAAAGACAGCTAGAGCGCATGGTTCCTGTAGAGGAAAAAAAGCCAGAAAGCGTACAAATAGTAGTTATTCCATCACCAGTAGATAATACATCAAGCACGACCTTGCAGCATAGCATGAATACAAAAGAGCTATATGAAAAAGCCTGTGAAATGGGAGATAATATGGGGTGTTATAAGCTTGGTGAAATGTACTATCATGGTAGAGAGGCACAACAAAATTACGAAAAAGCGTCAGAGTATTACCAAAAAGCCTGCAGGATGGGTAATAGCATAGCATGTTACAGAATTGGTGAAATGTACTATTATGGTCAGGTTCAAAACGGTGATCCTCATGCCATGTCCGAATTCTTTTACCAAAGGGCATGTCTAATGGGGAACGATGTAGCTTGTTACAAGCTAGGAGATATAAACTACTATTCAATACAAAACCTTCAAAAGTCTATGGAGTATTACCAAAAAGCTTGCGACTTTGGAAATGCTAGAGGTTGCTATAGGGTCGGTATGGTTCAAGCAGAAGTGATAAACAGAGAAAGTAGCTATATAAAGGCTATTGAATTTTATCAAAGGGCTTGTGATTTGGGCAATGCCAATGCTTGTAATGATCTGGGTGCTATATACTTAGAAGGTAAGGGTTCTCAAAGGAATTTTAGCAAAGCTGTGGATCTTTTCCAAAAGGCTTGCAGTATGGGCAATTCTTTGGCATGTACAAACCTCGGTCATCTATATATAGAAGGTAGAGGCGCACAACGTAACTACCCCAGAGCTGTGGAATTCCTAAGCAGAGCATGTTATGCAGGGAATGCTTCCGCTTGTGGCTATCTCGGCATGATGTATGTTAACGGTAATGGTGTGGCTCGTGACTATTCTAAGGCCACCAGCTTATTAGAAAAGGCTTGTAATATGGGCAACGCCTTAGCTTGCACCGATTTGGGAAGTATATATAGCATGGGTCTGGTAGAAAAATAAGTACCCCTTGACAACAAGAAATTTTTGTATATAATTTTTAAACAGATAAGCTTGGGGAAAGTTAGATACTCACTCCCCCTCCCTCCCCTAATTGTTTTGCCCCACCGCCCGGTGGGGCCTTTCTAAAAAATGAGATTCCCAGAGCTAAAAGAAGCCAAGTTCAAAAAGAGGTTAAACAGGTTTGTAGGCCTCATAGAGCTTGAGGGCAAAGACTACACAGCCTACATAAGGAACACGGGCAGGTTAAAAGAGCTACTATTTGAAGGCAATAAAGTTTATGTAGCAAAAAGGAAAGAAGGCAAACATCCCTTTGAGATAGTCCTTGCAGAGTTTAAAGGTCATCTCGTTTGTATTGATTCTCATATCACTCCAAAACTCTATGCAGAGTATATAAAGATTCCAGTCTTTTTTGAGCCTACCTTTGGTGATAAAAGGTTTGACCTGCTTTTGGATAATAGGCCTGTGGAGGTAAAGTCTGTGAACTTGGTAGAAGATCATATTGCCCTTTTCCCCGATGCACCCACAGAAAGGGGAAGAAGGCATATTGAAAAGCTTATTGAGCTTTCAAGGGAAGGATATGAACCACTCGTAGTCTTTGTGGTTCAAAGGGAAGACTGCAAAGCCTTCTCTCCCAACTGGCGTGTGGACCCGAAGTTTTCTGAAGCTCTTTTGAAGTATGTAAAGCTTGGCTTGGAGGCAAGGGCCTACCGATGTTCTGTTAGCCTTGAGGAGATTAAATTAAAAGATGAGATACCTGTGGAGGCTTTGCCATGAAGGTAAAACTTAGCTTAAAGGATGCACTCATAGTGGTGGATATGCAAAGGGATTTTATGCCGGGGGGAGCCCTTCCAGTGCCAGAGGGAGATAAGATAATACCAAGGCTCAACCAGTACACAAGACTTTTTAGCTCCTTAGGGCTTCCCGTATTCTTTACAAGGGATTGGCATCCGCCGGATCACATATCCTTCAAAGAGCAAGGAGGTGTGTGGCCACCTCACTGCGTTCAAAACACAGAAGGGGCCCTGTTCCACAAAGACCTTTTTATACCACAGGACAACCGCTTTATCATCTCAAAGGGTACAAGCAAAGACTTTGACGCCTACTCGGGATTTCAGGGAACTGTTCTTGACAGCCTTCTAAGGGAGAGAGGCATAAGGAGGGTCTTTGTGGGTGGTGTGGCCACAGATTATTGTGTGAAAAACACCGTGCTTGGTGCTATAAACCTTGGATATGAGGCCTTTCTCCTCCTTGACGGCATAAAGGGTGTGGATGTAAACCCTGGAGACTCGGAAAGGGCCATAGAGGAGATGCTTAGGGCTGGTGCCGTAGGCATAAGCATAGAGGATATAGGCTAAAGCACTGCGTATATGCCCCTCAGATTCCTGCCCTCTTCGTCCCAGTCAAGGCCATACCCCACAAGGAAGAGGTTTGGAACCTCAAAGCCTACAAAGTCCGCCTCAAAGGGCACCTTTCTTCTTTCCTTTTTATCCAAAAGGACGCAGGTTTTTACTTCTTTGGCGCCTTTTAGCTTGAGAAGCCTGTAGACCTCCTCAAGGGTATAGCCTGTGTCTAAGATATCATCCACCAAAAGCACCTTTAGACCCTCTATATCTCTGTCCAGGTCCTTTATAACCTTTACATGCCCTTGACTCTCCTGGGAGGACCCATAGCTGGAGACCCATATAAAGTCCACCTGCACAGGAATGCTAAAGCTTCTTACCAGGTCTGCCGTAAAGATAAAGGCACCCTTTAGAAGGCTTACCACAAAAAAGGGGCCGGCAAAATAGTCCTCTATCTCCTTTGCCAACTCCTTTACCCTTTGGAGGATCTTATCCTCCGGTATTAATAACTCCAAAGGCTTTCCCTTTATCTCCACTTTTCTCCTCCAATTCAAGAGTCATCTGAAAGGCGTCCTCACCATCGGAATAATAACCACGTCTTTCGGATATTATTTTAAAGCCTAGGGATTGATAGAGCCTTATGGCCCTTATGTTGGACCTTCTCACATCAAGCACAAGCCTACTTACCTTGCCCTTAAAGTATTCTATGAGAAACTCCATAAGCCTTTTGCCGTAGCCCTTGCCCCATCTGTCTTTCTTTATGGCTATGGACATGATGGTAGCCTCATCGTATATCTGCCACACTACCGCATAGCCTATTATCTCACCCTCCTCTTCTAAAACAAACCTATAGGAATAGTCAAGGTTGAACTCCTTTTCAAAGGCCTGCCTACTCCACGCATCCGAGTTAAAGCATTCCTCGCTTATCATTAGAACCTCTTCCAGGTCGGACGGTTGCATCTCCCTTACCATAGCTTAATATTAAATTCTATGTTAGCGGAAGTTAGGGAAAAGTTGGAACATCTTAAGGAAAAGTTTGAGGATGTAAAGGCCACCTTTAACATACAGTCTCTTAAGGAAGAGATAGAACACATAGATAAAAGTATGGCTTCCGCCGACTTTTGGAACGACCAAGAAAAGGCAAAAAGCCTAACACAAAGAAGGAGATGGCTGGAGGAAAATATAAAGGAATTGGAAGAGATAGAAAAGGGCCTTAGAGACATAGAGGACCTTATGGAGATAACCCCGGAAGAGGATCTTGAAACCATACAGATGCTAATGGAGGAGTTAAACAGGCTTGAAAAGCCCATTAGGGACCTTGAGATAAAGGCCTTTCTCTCTGAGGAGATGGATTCAAAGAACGCCTACCTTACCATACAGGCTGGTGCGGGTGGTGTGGAGGCTTGCGATTGGGCAAGTATGCTTTTGAGGATGTATAAAAGGTGGGCGGAAAGGCATGGCTATGAGGTGGAGGTGGTGGATATTAACCCAGACGATGTGGCGGGCATAAGGAGTGCCACCCTCCTTATAAAGGGACCCTACGCCTACGGCTATCTAAAGGGAGAGCATGGAGTCCACAGGCTCGTAAGAATTTCACCCTTTGACGCCAACGCAAGAAGGCACACCTCCTTTGCTTCCGTTTCGGTCATGCCACAGATAGATGAGAGTATAAACATAGAGATAAGGGAAGAGGACCTTGAGATGGAAACCTTTAGGGCAAGCGGTGCAGGAGGCCAGTATGTAAATAAAACAGATACGGCGGTAAGGATAAGGCACAAGCCAACGGGCATAGTGGTATCCTGCCAGCAGGAGAGGTCTCAGCTACAAAACAGGCTAAAGGCTTTGGAACTTCTAAAGGCTAAGCTCTACCAGCTTGAGCTTCAAAAGCTTGAGGAGAAGAAGAAGGCCCTTGAGGGAGAAAAGACGGATATAGGCTGGGGCTACCAGATAAGGTCTTACGTGTTCCAACCTTACCAACTTGTAAAGGACCTAAGGACTGGGTTGGAAATAGGCAATGTGTCCGCAGTGATGGACGGGGACATAGACCCCTTTATAGAGGAATATTTGAGGTGGAAGGCAAAGGAAAAGGCAAAGGCTACATAATAGGGATTGAGGGGTTAAGGGAGCTCTTTTATCTTCTTAGCGAAAGCTATAAGGTTATTGCTCCAACTTTGAGGGATGGCCTTTTGGTATACGACCATGTTAAAGACTTTGAAAGCCTTGCCTTGGGCTACAAAAATGTAGAAGGACCTGCCCTTTATGCTGTTGAGAAGGCTTCAAATGGCTACTTTACCTACACCCATCCTGCCAACTCTCCAAAAGCCTTTTTGCATCCACCGGAACTAAGGCTTATGAAGGTAAAAAGGTCCGATGGGGCTTTAAGCTTCGAGATGGAGAGGGTAGAAGAAAAGTACTGCTTTTTTGATGTGAGGGCTTGCGACCTTTCTGCCATAAAAATTCTTGACAGGGTTTTCATTGAAAATAACTCACACCCAGACCCATACTACAAGAGCCTAAGAGAAAGGGCCTTCATAGTGGCGGTCAACTGCACCAATAAGACCTCAACATGCTTTTGCAACACCATGGGCACTGGTCCAGAGGTAAAAGATGGCTTTGACCTCCTTATCACAGAGCTGGAGGATTCTTTCCTTTTGGAGGTGGGTTCAGAAAGGGGTGAGAAGATGGTTAGCCTTTTGGAGAAGAAGGAGAGGGCAGAGGAGAGACACTTTGAAGAGAAGGAAAGGAGGTTAAAGGACCTGAAGGATTCTATGGAAGAGTTTTTTGAGAGAGAAGGGCTGGCGCAAAGGCTTTATGGCAAGATGGACAGCACCCATTGGGAGCATATTGAAAAAAGATGTCTTGCTTGCACATCCTGCACGCAAGTTTGTCCTACTTGCTTTTGCTTTGATATAGTGGAGAGAAACAGCTTAGAATCAGATTGTAGTGAGAGGGTAAGGCTTTGGGACTCATGCTTTTCTCCTTCCTTTGCCACAGTCCACCGATTTAATATCAGGCAGAGCATCCACTCCAGATATAGGCAGTGGCTTATGCATAAGTTTGCCTATTGGGTGGACCAGTTTGATAGCTTTGGCTGTGTGGGCTGTGGAAGGTGTATCACATGGTGTCCTGCGGGCATAGACATAAGACAGGAGGTAAAAAGGCTTGCCCATGGTTGAAAACCCTTACAGGCTAAAGGCCTCAAGGATAATAAGAGTGATAAAAGAATGCGAGGGTGTTTATACCTTTCATATTGCCACAGAGGAGGAGGCACAATTTGGACAGTATAACATGCTTTATGCCTTCGGAAGGGGCGAGGCACCCATAACCATAGCAAGTAAGGGGGAAGGCTATCTGGTCCATACGGTGAGGGCTGTGGGTGATGTGACAAGGTATATAGATAGCCTGAGGGAGGGAGACCTTCTATACTGGAGAGGACCCTATGGCAACAGGTGGAATTTGGAAGAGGCCTATGGAAAAACCCTCCTTATCCTCTCTGGTGGCCTTGGCCTTGCGGCAACCCGATGGGTCTTTGAAGAGGCCATGAAAAGGCCCATAAAAAGGCTAATACACCTTTATGGCTCAAAGGACTACGACAGCCTTCTGTATAAGTATCTTTATAAAGAGTGGTCCTTAAAGGCGGACTTTAGGGCCATAATAGGCACCTCTCATCCACAGTGGAAGGGCAAAACGGGGCTTATAACAGACCTTTTGAGGGAATTGGATATTGAAAAGGATTCTTTAGTCTTTATATGTGGTCCAGACCCTATGGTAAAGGCTTGCGTAAGCCTTTTAAAAGAGAAGGGAATTGAAGAGAATAGAATTTATGCTTCCCTTGAGAGGCATATGAAGTGTTCTGTGGGCACATGCGGGCATTGTATGATAGGACCATACTTTGTCTGCAAGGATGGGCCCATATTTAGGTATGATTTGATAAAGGAATACTTTGAAAGGAAGGAGGTATGAGGGTAGGCGTCTTTAAGTTCTCCTCCTGCGATGGCTGTCAGCTTGCCTTCTTTGAACTGGAGGAGGAATTTTTAAAGCTTTCCGAAATTGTAAGCATAGAGTATTTCCTTGAGGCGCAGTCGGCAAACCGATGGGACTTTTTTGACCTCGCCTTTGTGGAGGGGTCCGTATCCACACCGGAGGAGGAAGAGAGGATAAGGAAGATAAGGGAAAGCTCAAGGTTTTTGATAGCCATTGGGGCCTGTGCCGTCTCCGGTGGCATCCAGTCGGCGAGGAACTTTGAAGACTTTTTAAGCCTTTATTCTTCCGTTTATTCTCAAAAGTATGATGTAAACCCTCAGTCAAGACCTCTGTCGGACTTTGTAAAGGTGGATTTAGAGATAAGGGGCTGTCCCATAAACAAGGAACACCTCAGGGAGGTCCTTATGGCCTTCCTTGAAAACAGGTCTGCAAACCTACCTTCTTATCCTTTGTGCCTTGAGTGCAAAAGGAAAGGAAATCCTTGCGTGATGGTGGCCTATCAAAGGCCATGCCTTGGGCCAATAACCATGGCTGGCTGTGGTGCCTTATGTCCTAGCTTTAGAAGGGGGTGCTATGGCTGTTATGGACCCATAGAAAACCCTAACCTTTTGGCCCTAAAGGAAGCCTATGAGAGGCTTGGAGTAGGAGAAGAGGATCTGAGGGAGCTTTTGAGGTTGTCTTTTAACGGCTTTAATAAAAACATAAGGAGCTGGCTATGAGGCTAAGGCTTTCTGCCCTTACCAGGGTAGAGGGTGAGGGTGCCCTTGAGGTATACCTTGAGGATGGGAAGCCAAAGGCCTTGAGGCTTTCCATACACGAGCCACCTAGGTTTATAGAGGGCATACTAAAGGGAAAGCCCTACCATCTTATTCCAGATATTACTGCGCGCATATGTGGCATATGCCCAGTGGCCTATCAGATAAGCGGTGTTCAAGCCATAGAGGATGCCTTCGGCGTTGAAGTTCCAAAGGAAATAGAGAGGATAAGAAGGCTTATGTACTTTGGTGAATGGATACAGAGCCATGCCCTTCATGTTTTCTTTTTGCATCTTCCAGACTTTTATGGTGTGCCTTCTTTGCTTGAGCTGTCCAAGGTGGACAAAGATATTGTGATGGCTAGCATGGAGATAAAGAGGGCTGGAAGCCTTATAATACAAAGCCTTGGTGGTAGAACTTCCCATCCCCTTTCTGTGGTGGCCGGTGGCTTTAGCCACCTTCCAGAGGACCTATCCCACCTTATTGAGCCTATAGGCCTTGCCTTAGAGAAGAACCTTTGGGTGATGGAAAGGCTAAAAGGCCTTAAATTTCCAGACTTTGAGTTAAAAGATATAGTCTTTGTCTCCCTCTGGGAGGAGGAATACCCCATACTAAAGGGTGATATATACCTTGAGGGTCAAAGGATAAGGCCATCTTCCTTTAAGGAGATTTTTGAAGAGTTTGAGGTGCCATACTCTACTGCCAAGCATGCTAAGCTAAGGGATGGCAGGGTCTATTTGGTTGGCCCCCTTGCACGCTTTAACAACGCCTTTGAGAAGCTATCTTCGTTAGCAAAAGAGATGGCCTTAAAGCTTGGCCTTATTCCACCTTTGAAAAATCCCTACAAGAGCCTTCTTGTGAGGATGCTGGAGATCATCCATTCCCTTGAGAGGTCCCTTGATATTGTCAAAAGCTACAAAAAGCCAAAGAAAAGCCTTGTGGAGTTTAGGCCAAAGAGGTCTGAGGGCTTTGGAGTTTCTGAGGCACCAAGGGGTGTGCTGTGGCATAACTATGCCTTTGATGAGGAGGGAAGGATTTTAAAGGCGGACATAGTGCCACCCACAGCCCAAAACCTTCCAGCTATGGAGCTTTCCCTGTGGGAACACATAAAGGGCCTTGAGAACATGAGGGAAGAGGACCTTCAAGATATAGCAGAGCCCATGATAAGAAACTTTGACCCATGCATATCCTGTGCTACGCACTTTTTGAGGGTAAGAGTAGTAAACAAATAACTTCAAAGGGGACGTGTTTTGCATGCGCAGGGTGAGAGATTTATCTAGAATGGGGCATGCCACCATCAATTGTTTACTTAAAAATAGATGAGGTAAACAATGTAGTGGCACGCATTAGCGCACCCTAAAGAAAAAAATCTAAAATGTGGGAGTGAGTAAGAATTTTAATGAAGGACAGGTGTACCGTGCCCTTACAAAAATCAATTTCTCACACAACGTGTATTTTTGTCTCAAATAATTTTTGCGTGCGCAGGGTGAGAGATTAAAACGCAAACAAAGAATTTCTTAACTGGCGCTTGCTTCAAATATTTCTAAAAACAATAGGCCTTGAAAAAGCACGGCTTTTTTATATCTTTCTATTTCCATGATAGACACCCATTGCCACCTTGACCTTTTGAAGAAGGAAGATTTGGAAGAGACGCTAAAAGATGAGGGCTTAGAGTGCCTTATTACCGTAGGCTATGATAGGAAGACCATAAAGAATGCCATAAGGCTATCGGAAGAAAAGGACCATGTCTTTTGCGCCATAGGCTTCCATCCCCACGAGGCGGACAAGGTAAGGGAAGAGGATTTTGAATGGCTAAAGGAGCTGGCAACTAAGCATCCAAAGGTTAAGGCCCTTGGCGAGATGGGCCTTGATTTTTATAAGGAGTATTCAGACAGGAAAAGGCAGGAAGAGGTCTTTAGAAGACAGATAGCCATAGCAAGGGAGCTTGGCCTTCCTATTGTGGTCCACTCAAGAGATGCGGAAGAGGAAACTATCAGAATCTTGAGGGAAGAAAAAGCCTATGAAGTGGGAGGTGTGATGCATTGCTTTACAGGGTCCTATGAGTTTATGAAGGCGTGCGTGGACCTCGGCTTTTATATATCCTACTCTGGCATAATCACATACCCCAACGCACAAGCCCTCAGAGAAGTGGTAAAAAAGACGCCCACCTACAGGCTTTTGATAGAGACGGACGCCCCCTTTTTGGCACCCCAGCCTGTGAGAGGAAAGCCCAACAAACCACCTTACATAAGGCATACGGCGGAGATCTTAGCCCAGCTAATACCCAACAGCTCCTTTGAAGATGTGGAGAGGATGACCTCAGAGAACGCCAAGCTTCTGTTCAACCTTATAAACGGAAAAAAGGAGACAATAACCTATGTGATAAATAACAAGCTCTATATAAACCTTACCAACAAGTGCAACCTTCACTGCGCCTTCTGTCAAAGGGAAAGGGAGAGGAACTTTATGGTAAAGGGCTACTGGGTATGGGTCTCAAGGGACCCAAGCGTGGAGGAGATAATAAAGGAGATAGGGAATCCAAAGAAATATGAAGAAGTAGTCTTCTGTGGATATGGAGAGCCTACCTTGAGGTTTTCCGCCCTAAAAGAAATAGCCAAGTGGGTAAAGGAAAAGGGTGGAAGGGTAAGGGTGGATACTAACGGCCTTATGTTTACCTTTTTGCCAAGGGAGAAGCTAAAAGAGCTAAAAGGCTTGGTTGATGTTTGGTCTGTAAGCTTGAATGCGCCAGATAAGGAAACTTATGATAGGGTGTGCAGGCCAGCACAGGCCAATGCCTTTGAAATGGTTATAGACTTTATAAAAGAGGCCCTGAAGGAAGGATTTGAAGTTGTAGCCACCGCTGTGGATTATGATGGGGTGGATATGGAAAAGACAGAAGAGCTCGCCAAGTCCCTTGGTGCTAAGTTTAGGGGAAGAGTCTATGAAGTGGTAGGTTGAAAGAAGTAATCCTATGCTAAGCGAAAGGTAAATTTATGGCACAGAAGGCTTTATTCCTAAACCAGCATATTGCTTCAAATATTTTGAAAATAGCGATCACGTATACTTGCCCATGTACAAAACCATAAGCATACTCTCTGACAAAAATTTATATAAATTGCACAATTTATTTTCATAAAGCATTCTTGCTTGCCAATACTGTTTCCACGCACTTTATTCTAAATAAGGAATCAGGAGTAGTAGAATATTGACACACACCACTTAGGAACAAAACAACTGTACATAGGAGCATTCATAATTTCGCCACCCTATTAAAGACTGCCATACAAGATTACAAGCCATTTGTGGTAAATATACCGAAAGGGAACCTATCATAAAGTGTGTATGAAAAAGCTATTTGAGACAAAAATGTAAACCCAACGCATTAAAAGGAACTTATAACTTTTATAAGTAAAACTAATTAAATTTTTATAATAAATTTAAGTATAATAAACTGGAGGTAAATAGCATGATTGACGCAGATATACTACTGCTTGCAATTGTGAATATGGCAGAAGGTGTAAAAAACCTCATAGGCGATAAGGGCGCAAAGGCAGTAATGCGAGATGCTGGAAAACAGGCAGGGCCAAAGCTATTAGAAAGTCTTATAGGTCATTTTCCAGAAACATTGGCAAAAGAAGAAGCCCTAAGGAGGTCTTGTATTATACTTGAGGATCTTGGATTTGCAAAATCAATAAGGATGGAAGGAGATAAGGTAATAGTGGAAGAAGATATATTCACAGACGCCATAGTAGGCAATGACCTTATAAACTCCCCAGTGGTTTACTTTTTTGCTGGACTCATAGAGGGCTTTGTCTCCTTTATGAGCGACCAAAGAGTAGTGCTTGTGCCAGAGGAGGTTCAAAGAGGAAAAATAGTATATAAGTACAACGGTTAAGGTAGACTGTTAACATTCATGATCTCTCGTAGCTTATTTGGTCTTTTAATTTTATCCTTCCTTTACCTCTTGCTTGGCAATTGGATATTGTCTTTTACCTCCCTTGATGAAGGAAGGAATATGAGCGCTATCCAGCATATGTTAAAAAGCAAAGACTTTATCCTTCCCATGTATAACTGCCAGCCTAGGTTTGAAAAGCCCCCTATGCTATATTGGCTTGTTTCCATAAGTTCTTTTCTCTTTGGTTTAAATGAGTTTTCCGCAAGGCTTGTTTCAGGTTTGTCTGCCATAGGCGTAGCCGTACTCACCTACCTGCTGGCTAAGGATTTCTATTCAAGAGATATAGCCATAAGGTCCGCTTTAATACTCCTTACCTTTCCCCATCTTTGGATAGAGTCAAGGGCCGTGGTTCCAGAGATGCTAAATACCTTTTTTACCTTTGTTGGGCTTTACGCCTTTCTAAGGGAAAGGTTCCTTTTGGGGTGGCTTGCTCTATCCCTTGCCTTCCTTACAAAAGGTCCTGTGGGTGTGGTCCTATGCATAGGTGTTTATCTTCTTTGGAAAAGGGATTTTAGGTTTCTCAACCTAAAGGGTTTATTGCTTTTCTTTGTTTTTGGCTTTTCTTGGTATGCCCTCATGATAGCTCAGTATGGCTACGAATACTTTTATAGGTTTTTCATATATGAAAACCTTATGAGATACACAGGTCAAAGGTCCACCCACCCTGCACCTTTTTATTATTACCTTATTGTGCTTGCTGTAGGCACCTTGTGGTACCTACCCTTGTACCCAAGGCTTTTAAAAAGCTTTAAAAGGGAGTGGATTCCACTATTTCTTTGGTTTTCACTTGTGCTTATATTTTTTAGCCTTGCCAGCAACAAGCTACACCACTACATACTCTTTGCCTACCCACCCCTTGCCATCCTTTTGGCCCATGTGGTAAGCAGAAGCTATTTGAGACTTGTTATTCCCCTTTCCCTTCTTGTGCTTTTTTCTTTGTTGCCTATTTTGTACGCTTATCAAGCCAATAGGTTTACGCCTAAGGCCTACCCGATAGTCAAAGCCTATCAAGGGCCAGTTTATTTTTACAAGGCAGAAGACTCAGCCTTGGTTTATTACTCAGAAAGGTGCATAGAAAGGCTTGAGGACCCCCTTAGAGCAAAAGGATTAGTTATAACAAAAGAAAACCATACAAAGGAACTACCAAGTTGTAAGCTTCTTCTAAAAGGCAGAGAATTTGACGGAGTTTATGCTCTGCTTGATTGTGGGCATATATCAGATAATTAGCCTTTATAACTTGGTAAAAATTAATCTATAACTGTACATATCCTTGCAGAATAAACTAGACAACTAACTTAGTACCCCGTTTTATACTCACTCTCCCTTTCTAGATTCGTCCAACCATTTATAAATAGGTAGCTTAAAATAAATTCTATGGAAAAGAAGTATGGAGAGATTGCCATAGAGCAAGCTGAGCTGGAGCCTTGGGACAATCCAACTCCAGAAAGGAACTACATGATTGAGATTACCTTTCCAGAGTTTTCCTGTCTTTGCCCTCGTTCTGGTTATCCAGACTATGCCACCATAAAGATAAGGTATATACCAGACAAAAAGATAGTGGAGCTAAGGTCTTTAAAGCTTTGGCTAAACAAGTTTAGAAACAGGTACATTTCTCACGAGCAGGCCACAAACGAGATATACTCAGCCCTTTATGAGCTTTTAAAGCCCAGATTCCTTGAAGTTATAGGAGATTTTAACCCAAGGGGGAATGTGCATACAGTTATAAAAATCAGGAGCGACGAGAACTACGGATGAGCTCTTTTAACTTGCTCAAAGCCCTGTAGCCCTCTCTTACCTCATCTGGATAAACCTTATAGGGTGAGTATCTGTGCCTTTGGTATATGGAAATAATAAACTTAACCAGCTTGTAGTATTCCTTATCTTTACAAGCGGAAAGTATCTCTTCGGGAAGTGCCTCTTCTTTTAATAAACCTTCCTTAACAAGTAGGGCTTTTGTTCTGCTGTATAGGTTCTCGGGCGTTCTTCTCTGTTTTAGGATAAAAAGCACAGCCAAATAGAGACCAGCTGTAAGCACAATAAGGTAAAACATTTGTAAAAACCTCTTTCTTAGATTTCCCACTTTCAGCTCAGACCTTAACCCCTCTCCAATGTTTCTAAAAAGCCTTATCTGCTTTTCGGAAGAGTAGCCCACCACATTGGAATACCAAAAACTAACTATGTAGTCCCTTATAAGGGCAAAGGTGGATATTCTTTTGACTGCTGGTGATATATAGGGTGGTGTGGTATCAACCCTTACCCACTCTCCATTAACATAGGCTTCTACCCACACGTGAGCCATAGAATTGGTTACAATGTGATAACCACCATATTGGTTCCACAAAGCTCCTTTGTAGCCACCCACCACCCTTGCTGGCACACCCATAAGCCTTAAAAGCAGTGCGGTTGCGCTGGCATAGTACTCGCAGTTGCCCTTCTTTGATACAAAAAGAAAGTAGTCAAGAGGATCCCCCTCATACCTTTCAAGCTTTAAAGTATAGCTATAGCCCTTGGAAAAGTATTTTATAACCCTTTTTAACTTTTCCATATCATCCCTTGCACCTTTTTCCAACTCTACGGCAAGCCTTTTTATATTTGGACTTATATCCCTTGGCACATGTAAATATTTCTCTGGATTGCCCTTTATGTACATCTCCCTTGAAGAGCTAAGCCTTACTCTAATAGTTCTATTTATCTCCCTATCAAGACGTAGGTTATTTCCTTGCGTTACATGGGCGCTGGCATTAATACCCTCCACCTTGAGAAGGTTATAAGGGTAATCAAGGGCTGGTATGGCGTTATCAAAGGATGGTTCAATTACCAAAGTATAAACATATTCTCCCACTCCACTGGGTTGGGGTAAGCTTACCTCCTTTTCTTTAAGCCATGTACTTTTTTCATATCTGTCAAAGACCACTGCCCGCCAGTACGGGTCTTTTAAACTTGGTGTAAGTCCGTATACTCTAAAAGCTACCGCATTGTCCTCCTGTATTTGCCCTACCTTTCCAAGGCTTACACTATCCGCCAAGCCTGTTTTTAGACCACTGCCTCTGGAAAAAAGGTCAAAAAGGGGTGCTTGGCTTCGTGGTAAAAAGAAGAAGAAGGCTGGGGTAAGGAAAATAACAAGCAAAAAGAAAAGAAGGCTGGCAAAAGCAAAGCCCTTGTAGCTAAGCCATCCAAGCTTTTGTTCTCCAACCTTTCTGTAAAGGTTTAGAAAAACAAGGGAAGTAAGGCCCAAAAAGCTGTAGAGCAAAAAGACCAAAAGGAAGCTAAGGCTAAGATTATAAGCTGTTGATATGGAAAGGGCAAAAAGCCCCAAGAGAAGTATTTGGTATAGATCTCTAGGCCTTTTCTCTTCAAGGCTTTTTATAGAAAGAAGCAAAAGGACCACATGGGTAAAAGGCTTTAATAGATCTTCAAGGCTTAAAAAGGATAAAAAGTAAAGACTAAGAATAAAACCAAAAAGGGTTAGAAACACCCTTCTTATGGGATAAAAGCCCTTAAAATCCATATAAATGCCAAGAAGATAAATAGCAAGAAAGATAAAGAAGTAAAAGCTCTCTGCCACGTTCCACAAAGAAAGTATGCCTATAAGGGCAGTAAAATGTACCAAGAGAAGGGTGATAAATCTGGAATTATCCATATATCTTGCGAACATGGTTCTTTACATCATACTTATACTTGGGATGTGCATATACCCTATAGAACTCAATATCCTTCAAGGAAGATACCAAGCGGGATGCCTCCATAAGGCTCACCATCTTGTTCCCATCCCATAAGGGAATGTCCTCATCCAGAACCTTTTTGCTTATATGGTCAAACCTCAAAAGCTCCTCTCCATACTTCTCCAAAAGCCTCTCTTTTACAAATTCAAAAACCTCCCTTGAAGAAGTGAAAAACACCTCCCTGTAATGCTCTCTTCCCAACACTCTCCTTACCCTTTCTTCTTTATGCCTGTCCAGCATTAGGGATATGATGTGATGGTCTGTTTTTCTGTGAAAATCCATTGGGTCCAAAAGACCTTCCTTAAAGAAGTTTTCAATAATCTCCTTTAGATGTATGTTTAGTATGCGCACCACCTTATGAAAGTATACTTGAGAGTACATAAAGTACCTGCCAAGAATAAAGCTCTCTAAGGACCTTAAGGCGCTAATATGCACACACTTTCTTCCATCTACCAAAAGTATGTTTTCAAGAAGCCTGCTGTAATCAAAAAAGCCATAGGAAGTGCCACAGAAGTAGGCATCCCTCCTTAGATAGTCCATCCTGTCTGCACCGAACTCACCCGTTATTATCTTGGGAAAGCTTTTATCTCCCTCAAAGGCTATGCGCACAATCAGGTAAATCTCCTCCTCTGTGTATCCACAATCCTTCAAAATATCCGCCACACCCTCTTCAAAAATAACCTTTTCACCAATGCTTTCGTGGCTTTTGTCTCCAAGAAGGACCTCTGTAGTGTGAGAAAAGGGTGCATGCCCCACATCATGCAAAAGTCCAGCAAGCCTGAAAAGGCTGTAAAACCTTCCATCCTTAAGGCCAAGGCTTTTAAAGATCCTTCCCGCAAGCTCCATGGTGCCAAGAGAATGTTCAAACCTGCTGTGCTGTGCGGATGGAAAAACAAGGTAGGTTATACCCAGCTGTTTTATAAACCTTAGCCTCTGTAGGGGGAAGCTGTTTATTATTCTTGTTTCACAAGGGTCTGACTTTATAAGTTGATGTATTGGGTCCGAAAACTCTTTGAACATAAAGCTTCCTCAAATGAGTAAAAAGTATCATCCCTTCTTTTGAATATCTTTTTCGCAAGGCTTTTTAGCCTTCTAAAGACTCTACTAAACCAGCTTCCCCCTCTATCCATATGCTTTACAAACTCAATCTTTATTGGACCTATACTTTGACCCTTTTCAACCCTTCTTAGCATATTTTCCACATCCTTCCTAAGCTTTACTATGTTTATACCATAAAAAACATGGCCTAGGCTTTCAAGCTCGTGCACCAATTCTTTTAACACAGCATTTATATTAACTCTATCCACATAAAGCCCACAAAGTCTATCCAAAATTCTAAAATAGTTAGCTTCTGAAGCATATCTTTCAATACATACCTCACAGTAATTTTTTACCTCTTGGTAAAGGCCTTCGTTAAACATAAGAGCAGATATTATTACCACATCCTGAGCTGTCATATATCTTCTGTATATCATTGTCCTGCTAAGTATGTTCCATAACTTCAAAGTCTTATGGCTTATATCATCAATTTGGTTTAGGTACTCATGCCTAAGGCTTATAAGGTAGATTCCTCCCTCTTCCACCTTGTATATATCCTTACCCATGTATACGTTGCCGTAAAGATCGGAGATTACAAAAATGTTCATACCAACCAAAAGGTCCTTCCAATAACTCCTTGCCTTTTGAAAGTTTCTATAGGCGCAGGAAAGAAATCTGTTCAACTCCACATGAAAGCTATCCTCCCTCCTAACAAGCTGTAGGTAACACATAAGGTAGTAGACCATCTCCTTTTTAGATGGATCTTCCAACACCTCCAACAGGAGATTGCTAAGGGGGTCCCTTTCCTTTATCTCCAGCATAGTTATAATATAAACCTTGATGAGGCTTGGTGTAAATATAGACCATGTGGCAACTGTAAGGCAAGCTAGAAGGACTTTTGAACCAAGTCCCCTTTTCGCTGCCCTTTTGGCACAACAAGCGGGAGCTCACCAGATAACCCTTCACCTTAGGGAGGACAGAAGGCACATCCAAGAACAGGATTTGGAATTAATCAAAAAGGCCATACATATACCAATAAACCTTGAAATGGCACCAACAAAAGAGATGAAAGAAATAGCCCTAAGGACAAGGCCTAATAGGATAACTTTGGTGCCTGAGAGAAGGGAAGAAATTACTACGGAAGGCGGCCTTGATGTGGTGAAGATTAGCGACTACTTAAAGGAATATCTAAAGGATTTTAAAGAGGCTAACATAGAGGTCTCTCTCTTTATAGAAGCAGAAGAAGACCAAATCTACGCAAGTAAGGAAGTAGGAGCGAATGCTATAGAATTACATACGGGCAGGTATGCAAACCTTTTTAATGCACACCTAATAGAAGAAGCAAAAAGGGAACTTGAAAGACTGAAGGAGGCTGGACTGAAGGCAAGGTCTCTTGGCTTAAAGGTCTATGCTGGCCATGGCCTCACTTATAAGAACACTCCCCTTTTGGTAAAGGAGCTAAAAGAAGTGGTAGAAGAGCTAAACGTGGGACATTCTATCATATCCAACGCTATCCTTTGGGGTATGGAGAGAGCAGTAGAAGAGTTCTTGAAGCTTATGAGACTGTGAATATATTTTTAAAACATGGGGAAAAAGGAAAAGTTGGAACAAGAAAGCCTTGAGGAACAAGTAGAGGAGCTAAGGAGGGATGTTTTTAAGGTCTTTGAGCTTTTGCTTCCGCCAAAAGAAATAAGGAGGGAAGTGATGAGGAATCTGTACACCATAGAGCTTTCCTTTTGGAAGATCTTTAAGACCCTTGTGGATTATGAAGTGAGTAAACTGGAAGGGAAAATAGAAAAAAGCGAAAAGAAAGAAAAGGTAAAAAAGATTGAAGTGGAGTAAAATATTTCCGTGCTGAGGGATATAGCTTTAATCTCTTTAGTGCTTAGAGTGCTTGTCTTTACCTACTTCGTTGCAATCTCTATGGGAAAGCCTGCCAACGACAAAGCTCTTATCATAATACCATCTGTAATCTATCTACTGTTTGGTATGTACAATTTTCTATACCCTGGAAGGTTAAAGATATTTAAAAACTATGGGGACTTACTTTTTGTACCTATTTTAGCTTTTCTATCAGGACAGAAGGAATCTTTTCTGGTTTTTTTACCCTTTATTTCCCTTAATACGAGCAGAAAGGTCCTTCAAGGCATGCTGTTCCTTTGGTTATCTGTTGCCTTTGCTTTTTATCATTATGGTAAGTTTGGCTTTGTGCTTTTGCCAATACTCATGTCCATGTATATAGCATCTCTACACCCAGATTTGGTTGAAGTTCTAAGGAAGGAAAGGTTTTATATAAAGAATCTAAGAAGATCCTACTCAAAAATGGCTTCTGATTACGGTAGGCTAGAAAAGGAACTTTCAAACTTAAAAGTATCTGCCTCGCTTTTAGATAAGCTACAAAACAGCCCAACCCTTAAAGATTACCTTCAGGCTATAAAGGAAGAGTTCAATGTTAGGTCAATAAGCATAGCACCGCTCCATGAGAACTTTTCAAAGGAGATAGATCCTTCCACATGCAGTTTTCATGTTTCTGTGAAGCTAGAAAAGGGTGAAGCAAAGGTTAGCTTTTATCTAAATAATCCACTGGAGCTTTGTGATAAAGAATTACTGAAAAATCTTGAAAAAGCTAGTAAACTTATAAATTTATACATAGAAGGCTTTGAGGAAAAGTCTAAGGCTAAGGTTATAGCAGTGTGAGGTAAAGCCATGAAGACAATAGAAGAGGTCAAAGAAGAGCACCTTGACCTAACTGGGCTTATGTGCCCCTTACCTGTGGTTATAACCTCGGAAAAGATGAGGAAGTTACAAGAGGGACAAATTCTTACCGTTATATCCACAGACCCAGGCTTTGAGAGAGACATTATGAGCTGGTGTTTGCAAACGGGCAACGAGCTAATCAAACTTAAAAAAGAGGATGGCAAGGTTATAGCAGTTTTGAGGAAGCGATCTCAGGCTATAGAACCAACCCTTTGGTATTGGATAAAATTCCACTCCCTTGGAGTAAAGCTTCACATAAGGCATATACTTATGCAGATAAACCCCTTCAGCAAAAGGCCAGATCATTTCATAACCTTTACGGCTATATCGGAAGGGACAAGAGCAGAAAAGCATCTTAAAGGGAAGGCAAAGCTCATACCCATACCAGACGAAATAGATCCAAGGTGTGGGGTGGTTTTGGCAGTGCATGGCTTTGGAAAGGCTAAGGAAATCTATGAAGAGCTAAAAAGAGAAGGCTTTGGCGTGGAAGCCATTTACAAAAAGGAAGGAAAGGATTACAGGAGGATCTATCCATGGGTGTCTTAGAAAGGATACTTGAACAAAAAAGGAAGGAGATAAATACCTCCTCAGAGTATATAAAAGAGCTTGAGAATCTTATAAAGGAAAGGAAAAACTATTACTCTTTTGAAAAAGCTCTAACCTCCTGCAGGACAAGGATAATTGCAGAAGTAAAAAGGGCTTCGCCATCGGAGGGTAAGATAAAGGATATATCCGCTGTGGATCAGGCTAAGGTCTATGAGAAAGCTGGAGCAATTACCATTTCTGTGCTAACAGATAGAAGCTTTTTTAACGGTTCCCTGGAGGACCTTCTTGAGGTAAGGAGGGCCGTAAGCCTTCCACTACTCAGAAAGGACTTTATTTTGCACCCAGTACAGGTACTTGAAGCAAAAGCCTACGGCGGCGATATAGTTCTGTTTATAGTTAGGATCCTAGAGGATAGCCTTTTGAGGGACCTCCTTGATTATTCAAAGGAGCTTGGCCTTTCACATATAGCGGAGGTTTTTTCCCTTGAGGAGGCAGAAATGGCCCTAAAGGCAGGGGCTTACATAATAGGCATAAACAACAGGGACCTTGATACTTTAAAGGTGGATGTAAGCCTATCGGAAAGGCTTGCACCAAAGATAAAGGAGATGGGTGCAAGGTTTGTGATTGCCGAAAGCGGCATAGAAAATAGGGAGCAGATTCTAAAGCTGGAAAACTTGGGAGTGGATGCCTTCCTTGTGGGCACAAGCCTTATGAAAAGCCAAGATCCCTTCAAAAAGCTAAAAGAGCTTTTAGGCTATGTTTGAAATACATCTTTAGGGATGTTAAAAGAAATAAGGGATATCATAAGAGCCATAGGTGCAGTATTTGGCGACATTGGGACAAGCCCAATATATACACTAACAGTCCTTATGCTACTCACAAAGCCAGAAAAGGACCAGATGGTAGGCATAGCATCTCTCATAATTTGGACGCTAATCATACTGGTTTCTGTACAATATGCATGGCTTGCCATGAACCTAAGCATAAAGGGGGAGGGTGGAATAGTAGTTTTGGGTGAAATAGCCAAGGCTCTTACAAAAAACCAAAAGTTTAGAAAACTTTATAGGATTTTCATAGTATTGGGCCTTAGCTTCCTTATGGGAGATGGTGTAATTACACCAGCCATAACCATCCTAAGCTCTTCCGAGGGTATAAGGCTTATACCTGGCTTTGAAAACATGCCACAATCGGAAATAATTCTCATAGCCATAATCATAACAATAGCACTTTTTTCCATTCAAAGTAAGGGAACGGGCAAGATAGGCAGTTTATTTGGACCCATAATGATCCTTTGGTTTACTTCCATAGGTATAATAGGACTTTACTATATTTTACAAGCACCACAGGTCATAAAAGCCCTTAGTCCCCACTACGCCATTGAGTTTTTAATATCAAACCCGCTAAAAGGCTTTATAGCCCTATCTGAGGTTATTTTGGCAGCTACAGGAGGAGAAGCCCTCTATGCAGATATGGGGCATCTTGGAAGGGTATCTATAAGAAGGGCATGGGTCTTTGTGTTTTTTATGCTAACTTTAAACTATCTTGGACAGGTGGCTTTTGTCATACTTAACACCACTGTGGAGGGACAATCTATATTTTTTGCATCAGCAAAAGCATTACTGGGAGATAGATTTTATATACCTTTTCTTTTACTCGTAATAGTAGCCGGCATCATAGCCTCCCAAGCCCTCATAAGCGGTGTCTTTTCCATTGTATTTCAGGCTATAAACACAAGGATAGCTCCACTTCTTAATGTAAAACACACATCCACAGAGATAAGCACACAGATATACATACCAGCGGTAAATTGGGCCTTAATGTTGGGTGTTATATTTATGTATTTCAACTTCAAAACTTCAGACAATATGGCTGCAGCTTACGGCTTTGCTGTTATAACAACCATGAGCATCACTGGATTTTTCCTTATAATCATTTACCTGTTTAAAAGATCCTATATTCACTTTTTTATTTCCCTATTCTTATTCCTTGTAGATATAGTTTTTTGGTTATCAAGTAGCACAAAAATACCTCACGGCGCATACTGGTCTATCTTCTTTGCTTTTGTGCCATTATCTGTTATGACGCTTTATATAAAAGGCCAAGGAAAACTCTACAAAAACATGGAGTTCAAACCATTTAAAGACTTTGTTATTGAATATGAAGAAATTTATAAAAGATCGCCAAAGATAGAAGGCACAGCCATATTTTTGATAAGGGATTTAAAGGCTATACCTCCCTACGTTATACAAACAATGTTTGACCATGGCATTCTATACAAAGATAATGTATTTCTCTCCTTAATAAAAAGGGATGAGCCTTTTGGTACCGAGACTTTTGTAAAGGGAAGTATAGCGGAAGGTCTCAGGCTCGTTGAGATAAGGTATGGATATATGGAGGTTTTGGATATTGATAAAGAACTCTCAAAGGTTGGAATAAGAGAAAGGGTCATCTTCTACGGCGTTGAACACATATATACGGATAAACTCCTGTGGAAAATCTTTAGCTGGATAAAACGTTCCACGCCAAGCTTTGTGGAGTTTTACAGGTTTCCACATAAAAAACTGCACGGAGTGGCAGTTAGAGTTGAGTTTTAGGTTATAATAAGGAATTTATGATAAACCATAATGTTTTTATTGCTCTTCTTCACTTCCCAGCCATGGATAAGGAAGGGAGAAGCATCATAACCTCCTTTACCACCATGGACCTTCATGATATTGCAAGACCTGCAAGGGCCTACGAGATAAACACCTACTATATAGTACAACCAGTGGATGGCCAAAGAATGATAATTAGAAAGCAGATAGACTATTGGCTTTCAGAGGAGGGTCAAAAGACAAACCCTACAAGAAATGAGGTGGTAAAGCTTGTAAAGCTATGTTATACCTTTGAAGAAGTGCTTGAGGACATAACAGCAACAAGGGGCAAAAAGCCAGTGGTTGTTGGCACAGATGCAAGAACTTACCCAAACACCGTATCTTACAAATGGCTTTCGGAAGAAATAAACAAAAGGGAAAGGGACTTTTTGATAGTTTTTGGCACGGGCTATGGAGTTCCCCCATCCCTTATGAACACCTTTGACTACATACTTGAGCCAATATACGGCGCCGGGGATTGGAACCATCTCTCTGTTAGGAATGCAGCTGCCATAATACTTGACAGACTCCTAAGCAGGAACAGGTGCTAAGATGCTATACCATTTAGCCCTTTACCTTAGAGATTACTTCTTTGTCTTCAATGTGTTTAAATACATAACCTTTAGGTCTTTTCTGGCTGTGCTTATAGCCTTCACAATAACGCTCATACTTACACCCTTTTTTATGAAAAAGATGAAGGCCATACAAAGGCTTTTTAAAGGTTATATAAGAGAATATACTCCAGAGGGGCATTTGGTAAAAAGATACGTTCCCACCATGGGTGGCCTTATCATAGTGCTTTCTGTTCTACTTTCCTCTCTTTTACTTATGAGGCTTGACCTTTTATATTTTTGGATAATAACCTTTTGTATTTTGGGCTTTGCCCTCATTGGCCTTTGGGATGATATGGTAAAACTAAGGAACAAAAAAGGTATATCAGCCAAGAAAAAATTCATAGCCCAAGTGTTTGTAGCTGGCATAACTGCCTTTTTTATATATATGCACGGTGATATTAATACAAAGCTCTATTTCCCTCTGTTTAAAAACCTACAGATTGACCTTGGCATCCTTTACATACCCTTTGCCATGTTTGTTATAGTGGCCACATCAAACGCCGTAAACCTAACAGATGGGCTTGATGGCCTTGCTATTGGACCTGTTATGACCACAGCTGCAAGCCTTGGTATAGTTGCCTACGCAACGGGGCATATGGGCATAGCCAACTACCTTAACATTCCCTATGTGCCTTATGCAGGAGACCTTACCATCTTGTGCTTTGCCATAGTAGGTGCTGGACTGGGCTTTTTGTGGTTCAATGCCTTTCCTGCACAGCTTTTTATGGGAGATGTGGGGGCCCTTTCCTTGGGGGCTGGGCTTGGGGTTATAGCCTTGGTCTCCAAGTCGGAGCTTTTACTTCCTATAGCTGGTGGTATTTTTGTCTTTGAAACCCTTTCAGTAATACTTCAAGTGGCATACTTTAAGATCACAAAAGGCAAAAGGCTGTTTAAGATGGCACCTTTTCACCATCACCTTGAACTATCTGGAGTTCCAGAACCAAAGATAGTTGTAAGGATGTGGATCATATCCCTTCTGCTTGGCATTCTGGCGTTGGCAATGCTAAAGCTAAGGTGAAAGCAATATACCCTTATAAACACACCTCCTGTCCTTAATAAGCTCCACAACAGCATCCACAGGCTTTGGAGAAGAAACTATTACTATTCCAGCCTTATCCACCGGTGGAAGGTAGGACTTTCCTACAAGCTTATTATCTTCAATCCAATATAAGTCAAGCTCAAGGTAGGTGTTCTTGTTCCAAAAATGCCTTATCCTTTTATCTTTATAAACAAAAGCCATACCATCATAACCTACAAGGTACCTATATCCCATAAGACCCTTTTCTTGCTTTTGTGGCGCATCTGCCACCATCAACCTGCACGGAGGAAACTGCATATCCTTAGCCAAAGCAAGGAAAGAGAGTATGATATTGAAAATTATTAGCATGTGGTTTATATTATATAGCTATGCTTAAGGAAGAAAAAATTAAGGAGTTTATAGAGGCTTGTAAGAATATGGGGCTAAAGATTACGCCCCAAAGGGTGGCAGTGTATGAGGTGCTTCTTAGCAGGGATGACCATCCTACTGTGGAGGATATATACAACGAGATAAAAAAGAAATACCCCTTTGTATCTCTTGCAACCGTATACAGAACGGTGGAAACCCTTGAAGAGCTTGGGTTTGTCAAAAAAGTGGCCTACTGGGGTGGTTCTGTACGCTACGATGCCAACATCAACGACCATCATCACCTTATATGCACCCAATGCGGAGCAATAAAGGATATAGAGTTTTGTATAGATTGGGATCCTCCACAGTATATGGAGGGCTATAGGGTACATAATTACTCCCTGCATATATACGGAGTATGTCCTAAATGCCAGGCGATGGAGAATTGAGGACATACTCAAGACAAGAGATAGAAGAGGGCTTAAAAGCCCTTCCTGAGTGGAAACAGCAAGATAACTATCTCATAAGGGAATACAATACAAAAAATTGGAAAGAAACAGTTTTTCTTTTCAATGCAATAGCAGGCCTTGCAGAAGCCCATTGGCATCACCCAGATGTGGAAGTAAGTTTCAAAAAACTCAAAATAAGGCTAACAACCCATGAGGCTAGCGGTATTACTGAAAGGGACTTTAACTTGGCATTGGAGATAGAAAAATTGGCATCGCTTCTACTAAAAAGGTGATATAATATAAACTTGTAGGAGCCGTAGTTCAGCCCGGTCAGAACGCCGGCCTGTCAAGCCGGAGGGCGCGGGTTCAAGTCCCGTCGGCTCCGCCATTTATCTTCTCAAAAGATTTACCAAAAGCATAAGAAGTAAAGAAAAAAGTATACTAAGCACCAAAGAGGTAGCTATAGGGAAATAGAAGGTAAAACCATCCCTTTTTATAAGTATGTCACCTGGAAGTCTTCCAAGCCCAAAGGGCAACTTTTCAAAAAAGGTAAGCAGAAGGCCTAAGATTATAAGAAGAAGGCCCATAAGCAATAGAGTTTTACCCAGCTCACTCATACCGCCACCCTCTTCTTCCTAAACATTATAAAGGCTATTATCTCTGCTACGGCCTTATAAAACCTTGGTGGTATCTCTTCACCGACTTCAACCAAAGGATACATGGCCCTTGCCAATTCTTCCTTTCTAATTATTGGAACGCCATGCTCTTGAGCCACATCAATTATCTTTTCTGCCACAGCACCCTTCCCCTTTGCCAATACCTTGGGAGCCTTATCACCCTTTTCTGGATCATACCTAAGGGCTATGGCTATGTGGGTTGGGTTTGTTATGACCACGCTCGCCTTTGGCACCTCTTGCATCATCCTTCCACGGGCAAGCTGTCTCATCCTTCTTTTTATTGCACCCTTTATCTGTGGATTGCCCTCATGCTGTTTGTACTCTTCCTTTACCTCCTCTTTACTCATCCTTATCCTTCTTTCATAGTCCCATCTCTTATATCCATAGTCAAGAATTGATATTAGTATGGCAAAAACACTCAGTGTTATAACTATCTTAAAGATGAGCTTAAGGAGATAAAGCGCAAAGCTAAGGGCGTCTTCAGATGGTGCAGTAAGCAGATGTTCTATGCCCCCTTTTATAAGAAAGTAAGAGACTATAATAAAAAGGGATACCTTTAGCGTGTTTTTTGTAAGTTCAAATAGAGTGGTTAAGGAAAAGATCTTTTTAAGCCCTTCAAATGGGTTTAATCTTTCCCACTTAAATTGGAGAGGTTTTAGGGTAAAAATAAAGCCAAACTGTCCTATATGAACCAGTATGACCGTAAGCACAGCAATAAGGAAGAAAGGTAGAAGCATACGCGGGAAACTTTGACTTAACAAACTAAAAACCGAGAAGTAGTTGACATATGGGTTTTCTATAATAAGGCGTATAAGGTTGACCACCTCATAGAATAAGTAAGCACCAGTAAAGAAAAGTACTATAGAAGACAAAAATACAGTAATAGAAGAGGCAAGCTCTGGGCTTTTGGCTACATTTCCTTCCTCCCTAAGCTTCCTACGCCTATAAGGCGTAGCCTTTTCTGTTTTATTCTCTTGTGCCATCTTTAACCACCAAGTAGGGCTACAAATTTAATTATATACTCCCTAGTATGAGAAGAGAAGGCCCAAAGTATAACAGGCATAGAAAGTATGAGCACCCACAAGCCTATAAATATCTGTATGGGTAGTCCCACAATAAAAACATTTATCTGTGGAATAAACCTATTTACTAGAGCAAGTATTAAGTTAAAAAGTAGCATTACAACTATAACTGGCAGGGATACTTTGAAAGCCAAAAGGAAGCTCTCATAGAAGAAGTTTAGAAAAAACTCAGAGTTTATACTATAAAGGCTAAAGGCGCCAGGAGGAATTCTTTCAAAGCTTTTCCCCATAGCGAGAAGGGCTATTTCCACACCACCAAGGGACAAAAAGATAAGCGTAGCAAGAAGAGAAAAGAAAAAAGAAAGTACCGTGGTTTGTGGTTGTTGAGGGTTGAAAATGGTAGCCAAGCCAAGACCCATATTTACGCTTATAAACTCACCAGCCATCTGCATAGCGTCGAAAAGCAGTCTAAGCATAAGACCAGCAGTGAAGCCAAAGAGAAACTCTTTTAGCAGGGCTAAGAAAAAGTGGGCTGTTGTAGGAAACTCTAAAGGCTTTATGTCAGAATAAAGAAAAAGCGTAAAGCCTATGGCCGTTGAAAGGAAAAGCTTAAAAGTATTTGGTATAAACTCCTTTCCAAAGATTGGAACCATTATAAGAAAGCTAACAACCCTCATATAAACAAGGAAAATAGTAAGAAGGGAGTTTATGTCCAGGGTCATCGGAATAATGTAGGAATGTTTATTATTAGCTCTTTTGTGTAATCAATTAGTTTGTTGAGCATCCATGCTCCTAGCACAAGAACTGTGATATAGGCTGCTATTATCTTGGGTATGTAGCTAAGGGTCATCTCCTGTATCTGTGTGGCCGATTGGAGTATGCTTATAACAAGGCCGACCAAAAAGGTAATAAGAAGTACTGGTGCAGATAGTATAAGGGCCATCTCAAGAGCCTTTTGGCCAAGGGATATAACCACATCTGGGCTCATTGGTAACTCCTTACAAGAGATAATACCACCAATTCCCACCCATTAGCAAGCACAAAGAGCATTATCTTAAAGGGTAGGGAAATTATCTGCGGTGGTATCATGAGAATGCCTATGGATATGAGTATGGAAGCCACCACAAGGTCTATTATGAGGAATGGAAGGTATAAAAGAAAGACTATCTGAAAGGCCGTGGTTATCTCGCTGACCATAAAGGCTGGTACTACCACGCTTAAGGGTATATCCTCTGGCCTCTTTATCTTTTCCCTTTCCTCCTTTGGAAGGTTTGCCATATCAAGGAATACCTTTAGGCTTTCTTTGCGTGTATTCTTAACCATAAAACTCTTCATGATGGAGGATGTTTTTTCAAAAAACACTTGGTCTGTTATCTGTTTTTTTAAAAGGGGTTGAAGGGCTTCTTGGTTTATCTGGTCGAAAACTGGCTTCATAATAAAGAAGGTAAGGAAAAGGGCGAGGGAAACTATAACTTGGTTGGGCGGCACGGTTGGAGTGCCAAGGGCCTGTCTAAGGAGAGAGAGGACTATAACTATCCTTATAAAGGAGGTGGTCATTATGAGTATGGAGGGAGCAAGGGAAAGGATGGTAAGGAGTATGAGGAGCCTTATGGACGTATCAAGTTGCCCTGTGCCAACTCTCAGATCTACATTTGGAATGATCTGCTGTGAAAAAGCTAGGCTAACAGATAGAAGGCTAAGTATTATCAACATCATCTTTGTATATTACCTCTACTGCGCCCTCACTCATAGCAACCACAAAAAGCTTGCCCTTTATCTCAAGCTCAATTACAAACATGTTTCTACCAAGAGGAATGAGCCTTTTTAGCTTTACATCAGAACCTTTTTCCTCCTTGGTCCATTTTAACCTCTGTAAAAGGGGAAGAAGGTAAGGCAAAGTAATGAGTATAAGCACTATTACTATCCCAAGGGCTACAAGAACACGTAAAAGGCTAATGAAGAAGTCCGTCATGTGGTCTGCACCACAAACTCAGTAAAGTATATGTTTCTAACACCGCCTTCAAAGAGTATGGTGTTTATCCTTTTTATAAGCTCAAGTCTAAGGTTTTCTCTTCCCTCTGGCGTCTTTACAAAGGATGAAGTCTTACTGCTTATCACATCAATGATGGCATCCTTTATTATGGGAAGCCTTTTTTCCACCTCTTGACGAACCTTTTCATCAGACAGTTCCAATGTTACAGACACCCTGGCGTAAGCATCCGCATCCTTATCCGCAAGGTTGACCGTAAAAGTGCCAATCTCCATCATAACACCCACATGAGAAGGTAAAGGCGCCTTTTCTTCCTTTTTATCCTTCTTTGAGAAAAGGAAAAAATATGCACCCCCACCGCCACCAGCCAGCAGTACTAAAAGGATAGCAACCAAGAAGATTAACTTAGACTTGCCTTTTTTCTCCTCCCTTACCTCTTTTGCCTCTTCAGCCATGCATTAAATTATATACTATCTCCTTAGATTAGCAGCTTGGCCAAGCATTTCGTCCGCTGCAGTTATACCCTTTGTGTTAAATTCAAAGGCCCTCTGTGCTATTATAAGATTCACCATTTCTTCCACTATATTCACGTTTGAAGATTCTAGGTATCCCTGAAGAAGCGTTCCTATTCCTTGATTTCCAGGGTTGTCAACAATGGGTTCGCCAGAAGCATCTGTTTGTATAAAAAGGTTGTTGCCTATCCTACGAAGACCTGCGGGATTTACAAACTTGGCCAATTCAAACCTTCCCACTTCCTCTACAGCAGTAGCCCCCTGTCTCAGTACAGTTACAGTTCCATCTGGACCAATACCTATGCTTATGGTATCTGGGGGTATGGTTATTTCTGGGTCCAGTGGATAGCCATCTGGATTAACTATCCTACCGTCCGCATCAAGCCTAAACTGACCATTCCGAGTATAGGCTATGGTACCATCTGGCATAACAACCTTAAAAAAGCCTTCACCTTGAATGGCCACATCCAAGTTATTACCAGTTTGTAGAATGTTCCCTTGTGTAAAAATACCATAGGTGTCCGATACATAGGTTCCAAGACCCACTTGGAAGCCAGAAGGATTGCGAGTAGCTGGTGAAGTGGGCGCTCCTGGGTCCCTTATAGTCTGGTATACCAAGTCTTGAAAGGTTGCCCTCATCTTTTTAAAGCCCACAGTGTTAACGTTTGCCATATTGTTGGATATAACATCAAGGTTGGTTTGCTGGGCTGTCATGCCCGATGCTGAAGTCCATAAGGCTCTAAACATGGTACCCCTCCTTTAAACTTTATTTTAAAACATAAGAGTCTTCCAATGTGGGGTCTGGCCTTTTACCAGTTAGTATCTCAATTAGCTCCTTAACGCTTATAATACCTTGTTTTTTAAGAAGATGACCGTTTGCACCGCTTATGAATATGCCTTCTTCGTAGTCTCCAAGCCATGCAGCCCCAAGCCTATCCGCTATACAAAAGCCAACCTTTTTGGCTTCTTCACCCTTATTACAAGGTGTTATACAGTGAGATACGCAGCCATTCCAACCGTTATATCCAGCAAGGAGCCTTTCTATAAATGGGGTCTTGACAACCCTAAGTGGATAACCCACTGGAGACTTAAATAGCATTATATCCTCTTCCTCTGCGTTAAGCACAGTTTCCTTATATATGGGTGGTGCATCACATTCATAGGTTGCTATAAAGCGTGTGGCCATCTGAACACCACTAGCACCCCTTTCCATGTAGTAAAGTATATCTTCGTAACTCCAAACACCACCCGCCACTATTACTGGTATATCTCCCCATCTTTTTGCTTCTTCAAGAACAGAAGGGAATAGGTTTTCAAGCTGGTATTCTGGCATAAAGCACTCTTCGTACTTAAATCCTTGATGACCTCCAGACTTTGGCCCTTCCAAAACCACTGCATCTGGAAGCCTCTTATATTTCTTTTCCCATGTTCTACATATAAGATTCAAAGCTCTGGCGGAAGATACTATGGGAATTAAAGCCACGTCCGCATCACCCACATATTCAGGAAGCCTCAAAGGAAGACCAGCGCCAGATATTATGGCGTCTGCACCAGCCTCCACAGCATCCGCCGCAACTCTACCATAATCCGTTATGGCACATAATATATTCACACCTATTACACCATTGCCTTCAGATATTCTTTTTGCATCTTGAATTATCCTTGTTAAAGCCTCTTTGCTATGCGTATATATAGATCCTACTGGCCTTCCAAATTTATCCCTTTTAACAAGTTCAGGATACCTATAACCAGTTCCCACTGCAGAAACAACCCCTACTGCACCCTCTTTTGCCACTGCACCCGCCAACCTTTCCCAAGATATACCCACACCCATACCCCCTTGTATTATGGGTATTGGTATGGTTTTGTTCCTAAGCTTTAAGGGCCTTAAAGACATAAAATACCTCCTGGCTTTAATATGTTTTTAATATAGGCAACAAAGCAGGATAAACAAGCCTATACGCTGCGTGAAAATTCCCTTGTAGTTGCACCATGTATTGTGCCAGCAGGAGCAGGTTTAAAACATGCCCATTATAAAAAGTCTGGCTGGTAAAAACAATGGCGAGTTTAGAACTAGCACATACATTTTTGACCTTTGCAGGCATGCTTACGAATACATAGAATTTGTTGTTTCATTTATTTTCAGAAAAAAGATGCATTTTATATACCATCATAAATTCATTCATCACTAGGCGTATATAGGTAATAGCAAAGGATCAACAAACCTATGTTATCTCTTCCTCCTCCAAAGACTGTATTATCTGCCTTATGGTGAATGAACTAAGCTGGTTGCACACCTCTTCCATATCCAGATCAACCTTTTGAGCCAAACTACGAATGTAATTAATCTGGTTTTCTGTAACCATCTTTTCCTTTGATTGGTCCGCTTGCCTTTGACTTAAAGTTAGTTTAACCTTGTATAAATCTATAAGCTTTGAAGCATCTTCAGATGTGAGAACTCCCTTTTCTAAAACATAGTCCAAAAATCCCTTAACTTCTAACATGTTTTTTGACTCTAAAAGTTTTAGCATATAATCCCTAAGCTGTGGTAAGCCTTCCTCGTACCCATGTATATAGTCTTTTACTCTCTCGTATAGTAAACCTGTGATGATAACATCCCTTAGGTTGTAGTCCGCTATATCCTTATACCTTTCATTAAGAAAGGCTTCCCTAACTTTTGATCCATCCATATCACCCTTATCTACTGGAAGGTTGAACCTCCTTGATATGAAGTTAAGGGAATAGTTATTTTTACCAACTCTAAAAAGTTCTTTTAAATCAATATTATGTATGAATTTTGAATGTAAATAATCTATAAAGGATTTTGGTTTTAAACCATGCATTATAGTTCTTATTTTCATAAATTCCATATCAAAGCTTTCTCCGTAGAAGGTAATAAGCCTTTCTATGGAATTCAATCTTTCCCAAAAATATTCCAAAAGAATTTTCTCTGCTTCCAAAAGGCTATTACCAATAATTATTGGTTTGTAAATTACGCTTACAATTCTATCATTTATTGTATAATATTGAAAATCTTCTTTCCCTTCTTTACACACAAAATAGACTTCAGCAGTGTTTGATTCAATGAAGAAGAAGGAAAAGGAAATAAGATAAGAAACATAAGGATTTGTTGAAAGTTCCCTATAAAGCTTGTCTTTAGAAAGGTTGTCCTTCCTACCCACTAGATACAAAAGATCCTCCTGTGGAAGCTCCTCAATTGGGCAAAAGGTTTCAATGTCAAAGGCTGCGATCCTTTCCATTGCTCCCTCCTGCAGTTTATTATTATAGTCCACATAAGAAGGTTTTATTGCACAATATTTTTAATATCCTATCTTTAAAAATACAAGGAGGTGGGGAAAATGATAGAGATGCTACTTAATAAAGAAAATCTATCAAGGAGAGAAAAGCTTTCCTTCTTTAGAAGCCTTTTGAGGTATGAAATGGATGTGCTAAATGAATACTGCGCTGTGGAAAACATACCCAGAAAGTATGCCATAGAGCTATGCCATATACACAATATTAAAAAGGTAAACATAGCAAGACTTCTGGGCATAATAGAGTTTTACGACCCAGATTTTATAAAAACCTTGGCACTAACGGACCCAAGGGTGAGGAAGTTTATAGGCTATTACTTTGACTTTTTGAGGACAAATCCCTATGGCTATGAGGCCCTTGACCCACAAAACCTTTTTGGTAACTGGGATTTTATAAAGTATAAGCTAAAAGTGCTCTTTCCTGAGCTTAGCCTTGATGAAATAGAAGGGTTTAAGTTCAAAAGAAAGGAATTTATAGAGTATGTAAAAGACAAGTTGGGAGAAAGTGAAGAGGTAATAGAATCAAAGCTAAACAAGGCCACATGGTATGAGAGCGTGCCATACCTTGAGCTTGAGGAGGAAATGTCCAACCAGTGGCATCCAGAGCCTATCATGACCGATGAGGATTGGAGCTTTATAAAGAGGCATATAAAGGGTAGAAAGAATGTGATCTTACTGGACAACGGAAAAGAAAGGCTTGTATATGTGGAAGTAGATATACCAGATGAAGAATTGGACAAATACAGAAAAGATAGAGAAGGTTTAAAGAAACTCCTTATGCAAAAATATAACCTAACATGGGATGCGGTGGAGCAGATACTTAGAAAGGCAGGATGGGAGTCTGAAACCTACCACATAATACCACCCATACACACGGACGTGGTCCTTGACTATGGGGAATCTGAAAAGAAAGCAATCAAGGAAGAAATAAAAGCGGAGTTAGCAAACTATCATGAGCTTGCCAACTTTATAAGATACATTGGAGGCCTTGAGCTGGAAGAGCTAAACTACTTTGAGCTCATATACGATAAGGTGGAGCCAGAAGTGCAGGATCTGCTGGACCAGATGATAAGGACTCAAAGGAGGATACTTGGAAAGCTCTTTGGTATATTCTACACAGTGGACCCACTTATGGCGGAGGCTATTTTAACCATAAAGCCAGAGAGGATTGAGTTCCTTAAATCCTTGGCGGTAAAAGAGACAGTTAGAGACAAAGAGTTTAACCTATACTCCAACCTAGCAGCTTGGAACATAGTAAAGGATAGGATAGCCTCAAGGTTCCCAGAGGTAAGCTACGAAGAGATAGAAGGCTTTAAGGGAAGAAGGGAAGAGTTTATAAAGCTTTTGGTAGAAAGGACGAAGCTATCAAGGGAATCTGTAGAAAGGGCTTTGGAAGAGTGTGGATGGCTAAAAACAGAAGAAATACCGCCTTTCTTAAGGCAGATAGGGCCATAAGGTGCTAAAATAACTTTTATGCTTGAGTCCTTGGTCCAAAAGAACAATACAAAGCTACTATTGATTGTACTTGACGGTATAGGTGGCCTTCCTGTAAAGGATGGAAAAACGGAGCTTGAGCTTGCAAGCACGCCAAACCTTGATAGCTTGACAAAAATGTCTGCCCTTGGTCTTCATATTCCTGTAGATTATGGCATAACTCCCGGCAGTGGGCCGGGACACCTTGGTATCTTTGGCTATGACCCATTGAAATACCAGATAGGAAGGGGCATACTTGAGGCTCTGGGCCTTGGGCTGGAAGTGAGGTCCACAGATATAGCCATAAGGGCAAACTATGCCACAGTAGAAAGATTGAACGGAAGGCTTGTAGTAAAGGACAGGAGGGCTGGAAGGATACCCACAGAAGAAAACAGAAGGATAACATCAAAGCTATCCGAAAAGATAAAGGAAATAGACGGGGTTAAGGTATTTTTTGCGCCCGGTATGGAACACAGGGTTGCCATACTCCTTAGATTTCCAGAAGAGCTTCCAGAGGGTAGCGACAGGATAAAAGATACGGACCCGCAAAAGGAAGGGCTAGAACCCATAGAGCCAAGGGGTGAGACGGAGGCCTCTAAAAGGGTGGCAAAGGTAGTAAGAGGGCTTTTAGAAAGGGTTGAAGAAGTGCTAAAGGACGAAAAAAGGGCAAACTACATGCTCCTTAGGGGCTTTTCTCAAAAGCCGAAGATGGAAAGCTTTGAGGAGAGGTTTGGATTAAAAGCCTGCGCCATAGCGGTATACCCTATGTACAAAGGCCTTGCAAGCCTTGTTGGCATGGACATTATAAGCTTTGAAGGACAAAGCATAGAGGATGAGATAAAGGTTTTAAAAGAGGTGTGGAATGGTTATGACTTTTTCTTTCTTCATATAAAGAAGACAGATTCTTATGGAGAGGATGGAAACTACGAGGGAAAGGTAAAGGTTATAGAGGAGTTTGATAAAAACCTTCCACAGATATTGGAGCTTAATCCCGATGTGCTTGTGATAACGGGAGACCACTCTACGCCTTCTGTTTTAAAGGGACACTCTTGGCATCCTGTACCCGTGCTTTTACACTCTTCCTACGTGCTTGGTGGAACATCCCAAAGGTTTACAGAAAGGGAGTGTTTAAAGGGCGAGCTTGGCATCTTCCCAGCCAAAAAGCTGATAAATCTCATGCTTGCCCACTCTCTTAGGCTTGCTAAGTTTGGAGCTTGAGATAAATTTTGTAGGCATGGTGCAGACAGAGGTCTATGAAAAGGTTTTGGAAGGAGAGAGGCTAAGTCCGGAGGAAGCTCTTAGCCTTTTTGAAGAAGATATAACAGTTTTGGGCTACCTTGCCAACGAGGCAAGAAAAAGGCACCACCCACAAAACATAGCTACCTTTGTCATAGATAGAAATGTGAATTACACCAATGTATGCGTAGCGGGGTGTAAGTTCTGCGCCTTCCAGAGGAAGGTAGGCTCTCCAGAAGGCTATGTGCTTCCAAAGGAAGAGATACTTAAAAAGGTTGAGGAGCTTGTAGAATGGGGTGGGACAACCCTTCTTATGCAAGGCGGCCTAAACCCAGACCTACCACTTAGCTACTACGAGGACCTTATAAGCTCCATAAAGGAGAGGTTTCCACAGGTTCAAATACACTCTTTTTCTGCACCGGAGATAGTCTATCTTGCAAAGATAGAGAGGTTAAGCATAAGGGAGGTGCTAAAAAGGTTAAAAGAGGCGGGCCTTGACTCCCTTCCTGGCGGTGGTGCGGAGATACTTTCCCAAGAGGTCCGAAGCTTTTTGAGCCCCGGTAAATGCACCGTTGAAGAGTGGGAAATGGTCCATAGGACAGCCCATGAGCTTGGCATGACTTCCACAGCCACAATGATGTTTGGCCATGTGGAAAGGCCTTGGCATATAGTGGAACACTTAGAGAGGGTAAGAAGGATACAGGACCAGACGGGAGGCTTTACAGCCTTCATACCTTGGACATTTAAGAAAGGCAAAACCCAGCTTGATAACTTGGAAGAGGCCTCTTCCAACTACTACTTAAAGGTGCTTGCCATCTCAAGGCTATATCTTGATAACTTTAAAAACATTCAAAGCTCCCATGTGACCCAAACCATGCAGATAGGCATCATAGGCCTTAACTTTGGAGCCAACGACCTTGGAAGCGTGATGATTGAGGAGAATGTAATATCTTCCACTTCTTACAGGGTAAGCATTCCAAAGGTTGAGGATATGGTGGAAGCCATAAGGTCTGCGGGCTTTGTGCCAGCCCAGAGGGATACCTATTATAGGATTGTAAGGGTTTTTGATTGATATAATTTTCCTATGTTCTGCAGGATAAAAAGTGGAGGGGTTTTGGGGATAGAGGGGTTTGAGGTAGATGTGGAGGTGGACATATCCAACGGGCTTCCCCAGTTTTCAATCGTTGGGCTTCCAGACAAGGCCATAAACGAAGCAAAGGACAGAGTAAGGTCAGCATTGAAAAACACAGGATTTCATCTTCCTGTCAAAAGGATAACGGTAAACCTCTCTCCCTCTCACCTTAAGAAGCAGGGCACCTTCTACGACCTTCCCATGGCCCTTGGCATCATAAGGCTTTCCACAGGTTTGGATTTTCCAGAGGATTATGTGGTCATGGGCGAGCTCTCTCTTGATGGGAAGATAAACCCAGTAAAGGGCGTTTTACCCGTGGTCCTGTCCTTGAAAAAGCTGGGCTATAAGCGCTTTATAGTGCCTTTGGGAAATGCAAAGGAAGCTGGCATTGTGGAAGGTGTGGAGGTTTATGGTTTTGAATCTTTAAAGGAAGTGGTGGATTTTCTAACGGGTAATGTCAAAAAAGAACCCATAAAGGTAAACCTTGAAGAGGTCTTTTCAAACTTTGAAAGCTTTGATGTGGATTTCAGTGAGGTCTATGGACAGCATCAGGCAAAAAGGGCCATGGAGATAGCGGCAGCGGGCTTTCATCCTATAATGCTTATTGGACCACCGGGAGCTGGCAAAAGTATGCTTGCCAAAAGGCTTATAACCATAATGCCACCCTTGACCTTTGAGGAGGCTATAGAAATAACGCGCATATACAGCGTGGCAGGCCTTCTTGATGAAAAGATGCCTATAATAACCAAAAGGCCTTTTAGAAATCCGCTTACCAACGCCTCAGAGTCCGCCCTTGTGGGAGGTGGATCCATACCACAACCGGGAGAGATCTCCCTAGCCCATAGGGGTGTTCTCTTCCTTGATGAGTTTCCAGAGTTCAGCAGGAAGGCCATAGAATCTCTAAGACAGCCCTTAGAAGATGGTAGAGTTACCGTTTCAAGGGTTGGAGGAAGGATAAGCTTTCCTTCGGAGTTTTTGCTTGTGGTAGCCATGAATCCATGCGCCTGTGGAAACTACGGGAACCCATACAAGGCTTGCACATGCACTCCCATGCAACTAAGGACCTATCAATCCAAGATATCTGGGCCCATAATGGATAGGATAGACCTCAGGGTCTGGGTAAACCCGGTGGAAAAGGAGGAGCTTATTAGTATGAACTCTGGAGAGACTTCGGCTCAGATAAGGGAAAGGGTGATAAGGGCTGTGGATATTCAAAGGGAAAGGTTCAAAAACAGCAAAACAAAGTATAACTCACGCATGACCAACGAAGAGGTAAAAAAGTATTGTGTGATGACGCAGGAGGCTCATAGCTTATTAAAAGGTGCCCTTGATAGATTGAATTTAACCGGTAGGGGTTATATGAAGGTTTTGAAGGTTTCAAGGACCATTGCAGACCTTGAAGGCGAAGAGAAGATAGCAAGCCATCATATTGCAGAGGCGCTACAGTTTAGAATAAAGGAAAAGACGCCCACACTGTAATAAATTGTCCAATTTATTTTTGGCTATAAGCCATTACTTTATCTTTATGATTATTTACGTAGGGTTAGAAATTAATTAAGCAATGGGGATGCCACTATCATTTTTTCTACTAAAAATAAATGAGACAAACGATGCAGTGGCACACTAGTGCCTGCTCTTAAAAAACCAAAAATGTAGAGATGGACAAGGATTTTAATAAGGGCACCGTGCCCTACAAAGGATGAATTCCTCACTTTGTGTATTTTTATGATTATTTGAAGCAGGCACTTAATTGTAATCTTAAATATGATAGAAATCATAAAGGAATTTCACACCTTGTGGAAGAATTTCACACCCTATTTCTAAGTGGGGTGTTTACCATTAAAATTCCAAATGAGTTACTTTTTAAAAAGCTTGTAAAAAGCCATACTTAGGTTTATAAGGTGTGAAGTTGTGAAATTATTCTAAAGTTGTTGATTCTCAATAATATGGTAAGCCTATAAAAACCAGCAATATCAATCTTTTTGTAGTTGGTGTGAAATTTCCCATGTGAAAGTTGTTTATTCTCAAGGCTTACAAAAAATGGTGTGAGATTTGAGGGGTCCTATAATATTCTTCCATTTATTTAATTTTCTTATACATGGATAAATTAAAGGGAGGTAGGGTAATATGTATTTTATAATACAACACTCAAGTTTAAAAGGGTTCATTAATGTAAGTGTGGATTTTTCCGTAATTTTTTGATTTCAAATTTCACAGTTTGAAGGGGTCAAATTTCACAGGAATTACACATTGCATGGAGAAATTTCACATACTATTTCCAAAGTGAGTATTTTGCGATATTTTTATAAGTGGAATTCCACACTATTCTACACTGACCAACCTTTCAAAGCTTAGGTCTTTCAGAAGCTGGTAATCCTTCTTTATATCCCTACCTGCCCTTGTGAGGTATCCTCCTACCATCATGGCGTTGGTCATAAGCACAGCCATACCATGAAAATCTCTTAGGTTTTGTTCCCTTCCACCGCAAAGTCTTAGCTCTGCCTTTGGGTTTGTAAACCTAAACATGGCTATAACCTTTAGGGCTTCTATGGGTGATACGCCCGGTGCGTTTTGCAGTGGTGTGCCTTCAATGGGCATTAGGAAGTTAAGGGGTATGGAATCCACCTCAAGGTCTCTGTAAGTTAGGGCAAGGTCCACCCTGTCCTCATCGCTTTCTCCCATGCCGAATATACCACCACAACAGGTAGAAAGGCCAGCAGACTTTATCCTTTTTATTGTTTCATACCTTTCTCTCCAAGAGTGTGTGGTAACTATCTTTGGAAAGAAGTTTTCCGAGGCTTCAAGGTTATGGTTTACACGCTTTACGCCAGCCTCTTTTAGCTTTATTAAAGACTCCTCATCAAGGGTCCCAGCTGAAACACACACATTTATAGGAAGGCCTTCCTTCTTTATTTCGCTGACGCCTTCGCATATTTTTTCCACCTCTTCCTTTGTGGCAGCCCTTCCACTTAGGACTACACAATATCGGTTCGCTCCAAACTCCACACCCCTGTAGGCGCCTTCCACTATCTCATCCTTTGGCACAAGGTTATACACATTTATTGGAGTCTTATAAAACTTAGACTGGGCGCAGAATTTACAATCCTCTGAACAAGCACCACTCTTTGCGTTTATGATGGAACAGAACTCTATCTTATCTGGTGGATGGAAATGGTTTTTTACCTTCTGTGCTAAGTAGACCATAAGGGCTATATACTCGTCGGGCAATCTTAATATATTTAAAGCCTCTTCCTTTGTAAGCCTTTGATAGTTTATGGCCTTATGGGCCACATCAAAGAGAAAAGTTTCCCACCTATCCATAAAAACCTCCTTAGCTCAGTTTAATGTTTTAAATATATATCTCTTGTGTGAGTTCTCCCTTGTAGTTTAACCTATCCATTATAGCCTTTCCTCTTAAAGACTCTATGGGTATGTGATAAACCTCATCCTTAGCATAAACCTTTATTTCATCTTGGTATATCTCTATCTTTTCTGGAGCATCTCCAGACCTTGCCAATATTATATTCCTTTCCTTTAGTTCTTCCTTGAAATAAGCCATCATGTGCTTTAATTTAAAAACATGTTTATGTTTACTCCATGATGGGTTTGGGTGATGAGGGTCAGGTTTAGGATAAGGATAGTGGACAAAGAGGGCAAAAGGCTTAAAAAGGAAGACTTTTTAAAAAACAGTGAACCACTTTACATAGGCATGAGATATATAACAGAGTTTAAATACTTGGAGGCTACCAAATGGTTGATGTTGGCACAAGACTGTCAAGAGAAGTATGTGCTTTTGGCTCTTATAAACTATGCCCTTGGTCAAAGGGCACAAGGTGATGAGTTCTTTTATGAGGCAAAAAAATATCCTCCTAAAACACAATACAGCTTTTTGGTGGAAAAGCCAGAGGAGAACATAAGCTTTATTATTGAAAGGCCAGAAGTCTCCTTGCCTGATTTTCTATTATCCTTGTGAAGGTCAATGTAAGCTCGGATACATCTTTTATCTTTATGCCTGTACTTTCAAAGTAATAGTCCACATAATTTTTCTCCAAACCAACGCCTATGCCTATGATTGGTGTTAGAGATTTTATTTGGTTTATGAGGCTTTTTAGCTCTTGGCCTCTTAGGCCTCTTGTAGGTTCTCCATCGGAGAAAACAAGCATACAGCCTTTCATATGGTTTTTGGTGCAAAATACTTGAATATCTTCATGTGCATAAAGTAAAGCCTTTTCAAAGTTTGTTCCACCACCCAGCATGTTAAAAAGCTCCAAAATCCTCCACTTTACTACCTTGTAATCCTCATGAAACTCCTTTAATCTAAAGACCCTGTCGCTAAACACATTAATGGAAAAGGGCATCTTTAAAGTGCTTATTACCTCGGAGAACAAAAGGAGGGCCTCTATGGCCTTTTGTATTTTATCCTCCCTCTTCATGGATGTGGATATGTCTATGAGAAGCTTAAAGGCTATCTCTTTTCTTATATTTTCTTCCCTTCTCATATACATCCTTCCCCTTCCTATGGAAGCCTCCACGCCAAGGGCTTTGTTGTTAAGCCGCCTTCCATAAAAGTATTTTCCAGACCAGCCTTCCTCCTCTTCTGGCATGAGTTTTTTAAGCTTTCTCTTTAGAGCCTCCACATAAGGCAGTATGTTTGATATCATCCTTCTGTAGGCCTTAAACTCCTCTTTGTTCATCCCATAAGCTTTTTCATATAGCCTGTCCTCTTGAGATTTTTCTCCAGACCTTCCCCCAAGGCTCAAACCGCTGGAGGCAGAACTACCTTGTTCTTCCCACCCTTTTATCAAAAAGCTAAGAAATCCCCTATGCTCTATATCCACCTCCAAGGTCTTTGGTAAGAAGTGCCTTATAAACTCCACATCCCTCTCTATCATATCTATGTAAGACATCTGTTTCAAATAGTCCCTCATCCAGTCGGGCATGTTCCTAAGGTTCTTTAAAATCTCCTTTCTCTCAATTTCTGGTATATCTATGGCCCTTTTATCTTTGTATTCTGTTATTACCTCTTGTAAAGCCTCCGGAAGCTTTTTAAGGAGGTCTGTCATTATTCTTCCTTTGTGGGCATCCTTTCTTACCTTTCCTCTTGCCTCATCCAAAAGCAGGTCTATGTAGTTTATCTCTTGGGCCTTTTCTATATGAGCTATATACTTTCCAAGCAGGTCTTCCATGAGTATGTCGTAGGCCTCTCTGTTTTTTGAGTTTAAGTATTCATAGAGTGTCCTTTCTGTATCTTTTGCGATGGTCTCCTTTCCAAGCCATGACTTCAAAAGGCTAAGGGAAAAATTATGATGTGGATAGTAGGTGTCTATTCCCTTTAGAATCTCTTCGTAGTTTTTTATTATTGTTGACTGGCTTTGAGGATGACTGTTTATTATCCTTGAGTCTGTCTTTATGGACTCAAGCACAGAGTAAAGCACAAGGAAGGAGGTAGGAGTGAAGCCAAACTTATAGAATTCCCTCTGGCCAAGCTTCCAAAGATAAAGGTCTGTGGAAAAGAGGTATTCAATCTCATGCCTTATGGTGTTTATTGTATCCTCTTCAGATTTCTTTGATAGGTCTTGTATGTGAAAGACCACCCCCGCAGGCCTTTTTACCACCTCTGGCACATCTTCCACCTCCCCCTTGACCCACATCTCCGTAAGAGGTAAAAACTTAGGGTCGTAGCCTGCACCCCACCCCTCATAACTTCCCTGGACCTCAATATCATATTCTTCAGAAAGTAGCCTTTCTATTACCTTCCACTTTTCCTTCACTTTTCTCCTATCACCAGTATGGCCCCTGGCCTTTTTATCCTAGGTGCCATTATTTCCATAACCCTAAAGTGATGCACCATGTTTGTAGATTCCACATAGGCAAGGCTAAAGTCCAAGCCTATCACTATATCCATATTCTGTGGTCCTGCCGATATAAGCAATGCTCTTGACTCTGGCATTATGGGTGTGTAGTATATATCCTTTACAAGCTTTCTTATCTGTTCAATCTCCAAAAGGCCCGTGTTATGATAGACCCTGTTTAGCTTAAAGTAGTCCTTTGGGTTTAGTATAAGGTAGTAGTCTCCATAAAAGCCCTTTTCTGAAAGCTTGGCTATACCAAGAGATATATCGTTAAAGGCATTGCCAAGCACATCCCAATCGCTCATGGACATGGTTTGTCTTCCTTCCACCGTCAAAAGGCCCTCTATCTCTAGCTTTGGATTTCCATGGATTATAAGAGTGTCCTCCGCCACTGCTGTGGCAAAGGCTGCGGCAGAAGCTTGGGATGTGTCTATGGGAAGGTTGAACTGCCTGTAGTATTCTAAGTCCCTCCAGCTTATACTAAAGGGCTTGTATATGGTTGGAAGAACTATATGCCTTCTCTTTCCAGTTCTTACCGGCTCACACTGTTCGCTCTCCTCCCCGGGCCTTACCTCACATACACCCGGCTCCACACCAAGGTAAACATCGTAGGATATTACCTGATGGCCCACACCTATGGGGCCAACCACAGGCATAAACCTTCTGCATACAAGCGTCTTTTTTGCAACATCAATTATAGCCTTTTCAAGCTGATCCCACTCCTCAAAGTTAAGGGGTGATTGTTCTTTTCCTAAAAAGTCCATTTTTCCACCTCCTGAAGTTAAATTATACGCCAATACTCCTCAAAGGCTATCCATGTCTTTGGTATTATATTTCTCAAATTATCCCAACTCTTCATATGTTTTTTCCTCTTTTCCGATGCTTTCCAAAGCACGCTTCCAAATGTGTCCTCTGCCTCCTCTTGGTACTCTTCAAGGTTTCCTTCCGCTATGTATTTACCAGCCATACTGCCAGATAGGACTGCATTGGCTATGCCCGCACCGGTTATAGGATGGCAAAAGCCACCCGCATCTCCTACAAGGACCACCCTTCCCCTCACCAAGGGCAAAAGACCATCGGCAGGTATCCAACCACCAGTCCTTTTAACTATTCTTTCTTCCACAATACCTTCTTTATACACCTCTGTTATAAACCTCCTTAAGCTCTCCATTACGTTTATAGGATAGGAAGGGTCTATGCCAACGCCTACGTTGGCCACCTCTCCCTTTGGGAATACCCATCCGTAGCCACCGGGTATGTAGTCTCTGAAGTATATCAAAAGGTCTTTTATTTGCTCTCTTAAGGGCATGGTGGCTTGCGCAGTGGTAAGGAAGTTTTCTATTCCCTTTCCTGTAAGCCTTGCCACCTTGGACCTTGGTCCGTCCGCACCCACCACCACATCTGCCTTTACGCAAAACCTCTCCCTATTATCTATATTCTCAAGCCAAACCTTTCCATCCTCAAAGCCTATAAACTGTGTCCTAAGTAAGCATTCGGCACCCTCTTCTTTGGCAAGCTTGGCTATATGGTAATCAAAGACCTCCCTGTTTAAAACAAAACCCTCCGACCACATACTGACCACCTCACCCCAAGGTGTAAAATGCACCATATTTTCCACCCTTTGGGCTATGGCTTCCTCTGGAAAGAAGTCTTTAAACTGGTGGTATAGCTGTATAGGAACAAATTCAGCACATTGCACTGGTGTGCCTACCCTTCTCTTAATATCCACAAAGATTACGCTTAGGCCCCTCTTTGAAAGCTCATAGGCGCAGGTAGAACCCGCAGGGCCACCACCTACAATAAGCACATCAACCTTTCTCATTTTTCTTAAACAAGCTTGAAGGCTTAAAGCTTATGCTGTGTCTCTCTTCCACATACATCTCAATGCCCGTCTTTGGATTCTTTATAAACCTACCGCTAAGACTCTTTAGCTTAAAAACACCAAAGCCTCTTAGCTCTACTCTTCCATTTTCTATTATCATGTTTACCAATTCTTCAAAAAAGCAATCCACAAACCTTTTAGCCTCTTCTCTACTTAGTTTAAACTCCTTTCTAAGGCTTTCTATTAGGTCTGCCCTTTTCATCCTTTTCCTCCACATAAAAGGTCCTTACCCTTGAGCCTTTGCTTATGGCCACAGCCCTATCTTCCTTCTTATAGTAAATTATCTCCTCTGCATCCACAAAGTTTGGGCCATCTTCCACCCTTGCCCTACCCTTAAGGGTTATAACCTCTTCTCTAAGGTCATAGATCATCCTGTCTGCAAAGGCCCTTATGTTTCCCTCCACATACTTTACATTTCCCTCCGCTTCCATAAGCCTTGCCTTTCTGTTTTCATCAAGGTATATGATTACTTTGTTGGCCGTCAAAAGGGCGTTGCCCCTTGTAAGCTTCACATTGCCCGTATATATTATCCTGTCCTTTTCGTAGGTGAGCTGGTCTCCTTCACCCGCTATAGGTTGCGAAAAGGCAAAGGAAGCTATCAACGAAAGAAAAAATAAAATCTTCCTCATTCCATGTTTACCCTTGCCTTACTAATTATAACCCGCATGGGCTTTAACCTTATCTCAAAACCATAGCCTTCTACTTTTTTGTTTCCTTCCTTTAGCTCTATCCTACCATCACCATAAAACCTTCCTTCTTTTAACTCCATGTATGCCCTTTGGCTTTTTGCCACAAGGTCCTTTGATGTTAGCTCAATACCTCCCAAGAGCTCACCCTTTCCAGTGGTTCTATCTATATAAACCTCTCCAGCCCTAATAGTGGCTTCTTCAGATATAAGCTCTGCTCCCTTCAGAAGCACATCTTTGCCCACCACCTCCAAGGACCTACCTTTTATAGTCCATTCAATACCGCTTTTACTGTAGGACCTTATGGTCACACCTTCCAAGCTATTTACTATCTTTTCTTCTCCTCCAGTGGATCCAAAGCTATCTACATATGCCCTTAGCATGTAAGAAGTGAGTATTATCATCAGGCTTATAAGAAGGCTTCTAAGCATGGTACTTATTTATTATCTCTTCCCACTGGCCTCTTAGCTTTAAAAGGAACTCTATAGATTCTCTTACAGCACCTTCTCCACCCTTTGCCTTTGTGGTATAAAGGGCATGGGCCTTTATCTCCTCTGGCGAATCACAAACAACCATGGGAAAGCCCACCCTTTTTAAGATGGGCAGGTCCACATAATCATCCCCAATAAAGGCCACATGCTCAAAGTTAAGAGAAAGCCTTCTTAGCATATCTTCCAAAACAGGAAGCTTTTCGTTAAAGCCAAGGTGGGCTTCTTCTATACCAAGCTCCTCAAGCCTTTTCCCTAGGGCTTTGCTTTTCCTTCCAGATATGACTCCAACCCTTATGCCAGCCATCTGCGCCATCTTTATACCAAAGCCATCCTTTACATTAAAGACCTTTATCTCCTCCCCCCTTGAAGTGTAATAAAGCCTCCCATCGGTTAGTACACCATCCACATCAAGGACCAAAAGCCTAACTTTCAGAGCCCTCTCTTTAAGGTCCATATTATGCTTCTGAATAGCTTTCCTTTAGCTTCTTTATCCTCAAGAGTGCCCTGCTGTCCTCTGGTGTTACCAAGCTATAGGCCTTGCCGTAGGACCCAATCCTTCCAGTCCTTCCTATACGGTGTATATACACCTCTGGGTCCTCTGGTATGTGGTAGTTTATCACAAGGCTCACGCCCTTTATATCAAGGCCCCTTGAGGCCACATCGGTGGCCACCACTATCTTGACCTTTCCTTCTTTAAAGAGTCTCAAAGAGTTTTCCCTTTGTCTTTGGGTCATATCGCCGTGTAAGGAGACCACATTAAAGCCCCTTCTTTTTAGTTCCTCTGCTATATCTCTTGCATCCTTCTTTGTCTTTACAAAGACGATGACCTTTTCAAGGAGATGTTCTCTTAGTATCTTTTCAAGCTCGGAAAGCTTTTGCCTTGAAGAGTTAAGCTTTATAAGCCTTTCTTCTATCTTTGGTTTTAACTCCTCCGTTATAACCTTTACAAACTTATAGTCTTTCCTTAGGTGCCTTTTTGCAAGCCTTTCCACTTCCCTTGGTATGGTGGCAGAAAAGAGAAAGGTTTGTCTCTCCTTTGGTAGTTGGGCTATTATCCACTCAATATCCTCTATAAAGCCCATATCAAGCATCCTATCCGCCTCATCCAGCACAAAGTATTTGAGATTATCAAAGTCAAAAAGACCTCTCATTATAAGGTCCTTTAGCCTGCCAGGCGTTCCGACCACTATGTTTGGTGTGATTTTCCAAAGTAGTTCTAAGTCCTTTTGCACTGGCGTACCGCCATAAAAGCTAAATACTTTAAGGCCTTTGTACTTTGATAGCTGTTGCAACTGTTCCTTTACCTGAAGGGCCAACTCCCTTGTGGGCGTCATTATAAGGGCTGTGGTTCCTTCTTCCTTTTTGCTTCCTTCAACTATGGGTATGCCAAAGGCTGCCGTTTTGCCAGTTCCTGTGGCAGCCTGCCCCATAATATCGTAGCCTTTCAAAGCCAAAGGTATGGCTTCCTTTTGTATGGGTGTTGGCCTTTCAAAGCCCATGTCCTTGAGAGCTCTCTGTACAAGGTCGCTCAGCTGTGAAAAGTTGAAATCCATTCTTTCCTCCTTTTTGTGTATCCTTTTAATTATATGCCTTGTGCTATACTTTAATAGCTAAACTTTTTAAGGAGGTTGCCAGTGGCTAACATTGTTATTACTCCCATGACCTTTAAACCTGTTTATGAATTGGATGCGGAGATTGTGGAACGCAAAGGCATAGGCCATCCAGATACCATATGCGATTACCTAGCGGAAAATTTATCAAGAGAACTATGTAAATGGTATATATCCGAGTATGGCGCCATTATGCACCATAATGTGGATAAAGCACTGCTTGTGGGCGGCGTGGCAAGAGCGGAGTTTGGCGGTGGTGAGGTAATAGAGCCTATAGAGATATATCTTGTGGGTAGGGCCATATTGGAAAAGGGCAGTAAAAGGCTTGATGCCCATGAGCTTGCTGTAGAAAGCGCCAAAAGGTGGCTAAAGGAAAACGTAAAGAATATTGACGTGGAAAGGCATGTAAGGATACATACAAAGATAAAACCAGGCAGCAAGGACCTTGTGGAGCTCTTTGAAAGGTTCCAGAAGAAAGGTGAGATGCCTTTGGCCAATGATACTTCCTTTGGTGTGGGTTATGCTCCCCTTGATAGCCTTGAGAGGGCTGTTTTTGAGGCAGAAAGCTTTTTAAACTCCTCCGATATGAAAAAGGAACATCCAGAGATAGGAGAGGATATAAAGGTTATGGGTGTGCGTATAAGAGACAGATACAGACTCACCATAGCTTTGGCTTTTGTGGGTAAGTATATTAAGAACATAGAGGATTACTTCCAAAAGAAGGAAGCCATTTTAAAGAAGGTAAAAGAGAGGGTAGAAGGAATAGTTGGTAAAGAGGTAGAGGTCTTTATAAACACTGCCGACAGCAAGGAAGAGAACTCTGTTTATATAACTGTGACTGGAACCTCTGCAGAGCAGGGCGATGATGGACAGGTGGGACGAGGCAACAGGGTAAACGGACTTATAACTCCCTACAGGCCTATGAGCCTTGAGGCGGCAGCGGGCAAAAACCCAGTGTCCCATATAGGGAAGATATACAACCGAGTGGCAAACCTTATATCCCAAAGGGTTGTCAAGGAGATAGAGGAGGTGGAAGAGTCTTACTGTTATATAGTTTCCCAGATAGGAAAGCCCATAAACGAGCCTCAGGTACTTGATGTGAGCGTGAGGACCAAAAAGGACATAAAAGCCATTGAAGAGGTAGTAAGGAAGATAGCCCAAGAAGAGCTTGACCGTATGCCAGAGGTTTGGAAGGGCTTTGTGGAAGGGCTTTATCCAGTGGCTTGACCTTTTATCTCTTTTTTAAGGTCTCTTGTCATGGTTTTTCATAGGTGTAGGGGCTATTGATTGGAATATGGTAGTCTTCTGGATCGTATCATCAGCTTCAAGCCATATTTCAAGATTCTTTACCTCATCTATCCAAGTTTTATCCATTTACTTTGGTAGTTTGTTCCTTAGACTTGGATATTTCTTAAACTATGGCTATTATTTCCCTTCTTGTATTCCTAATGCTCCTTATCTAACTTATACCACCTGTATCTTCTCCACCATAGGTAAGCTTTCCAAAGTTATCCCATTTGTATAGGTATTCCAAGATAACTGCCAATTGGCTTGTGCATTTTTCAAGATGTCTCAGTTCCATATCTTCTATCTTTTTAAGCATGTTCTCCCAATTCACTAAGTCATAGGCATTTTCTTTGAGGAGCTCAAGGTCAATATACGCCCAGAGAGGGAAGTCCTTTTTATCTTTTCCACCATGTTTCATAATGTATGCGGCCTGTTTAAGGACAGGTGTGTATACTATTTTGTTTAAATATAAATTGGACAATTAATACTCTGGGTTGGGAATTAATCCCTTGTAGAGGCAGTTTTTAAACCTGACTTGTTAACATATGGTGGGTGTTTGACCAACACATGCATGGGTATTTTTGTAGATACGCATCAGCATGTTCCTGTATTTGTTGTCTTATTTAAGATATACACTGAAATGCGCCTAACATTAATTAATTTTCCACTCGGCATAGCTTCAATGGGTGGACCATGAACCCTATATAGGTGTGATGTATGGTGCCTTTGGCTTGATTTTAATCATAAACTTTTACCTTAAATTTTCAAAGGTGCTAAAATTAAATCATGGCGTACATAGGTATATTGATATTCTTCTTGATAGCTCTTCTTGTGGGTTTGGCCTTCAGCCTACTTAATGATCTTTTTGGCCCAAAGACAAAGGAAAAGATGGAAGGCTACCCTTATGAATGTGGTGTGCCCCTTTATGACCCAGAGGCGAGGGGTGTCTTCAAGCAGGGCTATTATCTTCTTGGTATATCTCTCATTCTATTTGATATAGAGGTTGCTTTTCTGTTCCCTTGGGCGGTTGTCTTTAGGGAAGTTGGTTCCTATGGCTTGGTAGGTGCCTTGATATTTATCTTTATACTTACCCTTGGGCTTGCTTACGAGTGGAAGAAAGGAGCCCTAAAGTGGCAGTTCTGAATATATTTTCCTTAAGGAGGTATTAACATGGCTATGCTAAACTCCAACGGTTTTGTTTTAACTACGGTAGATGAGCTTTTAAGCTGGGGTAGGCGTAATGCCCTTTGGCCTTTAACCATTGGTCTTGCTTGTTGTGCTATAGAGATGATGCATGCTGCCGCTTCAAGGTTTGACCTTGATAGGCTTGGAGTCATCTTTAGGGCTTCTCCAAGGCAGGCAGACCTTCTTATAGTGGCTGGTACAGTTGTAAATAAGGTAGCTCCAATGCTAAAGCTTCTGTGGGAACAGATGCCAGACCCCAAGTGGTGTATAACCATGGGCGGATGCGCTTCTGCTGGTGGTCCCTTCCCTACCTACTCAACCCTTCAAGGCATGGATAGGATAATACCCGTGGATGTTTATATACCAGGCTGTCCACCACACCCGCAAGGCCTTCTGTATGGCATACTCCAGCTACAAAAGAAGATAAAGGAAAAAGGCGTTAAAAAATACGATAAGGCCTTTGAGGATTTTAGGAAGGATATAGAGCGTCAAGGGCTTATCCCCAGAGAAATAAGCGTGTGAGGTAGGCTATGCCTTGGATGAACAGAGCTACCGCCGATAGAGTAAAGTTTGAGTTCAAAGACGTGGATGTGGAATTTACAAAGCATACAACAAACCTGCATGTCAAACAAGAAAAACTGATAGACCTTCTTACACATCTAAAAGAAAAGGAAGGCTACAGACACTTTATAGACCATACCTGCATAGACTTTCCAGATAAAAGGGAAAGGTTCCAAGGCATATACATACTATACAACCCAGATACCAACGAAAGGGTAATCGTTAAAACTTGGGCAAAGGATGGTAAGCTTCCCTCCCTTGAAAAGCTCTGGCATTGTGCTAGATGGGCGGAAAGGGAAGCTTACGATATGTTCGGTGTGGAATATGAAGGTCATGAAAACTTGAGAAGGATGTTTATGTGGGAGGGCTACCCCTACCATCCTTTGAGGAAAGACTTTCCACTTGAAGGCTTTCCGGAGGTAGAGCTTCCTTCTCTCACAGAGCTATACGCAGGAAGGACAGAGCCACCAAGCCATGACTATGAGGTGATGCACACAAGGGTGGCAACCCTTGAGGACCTTGAAAAGACAGAAAAATCAAGGCTTCAAAAGAAGGCGCAGCTCATGCTAAACTGGGGACCTTTGCACCCGGGAACTCACGGAACCATCTGGTTTCTTTTTGATTTGGATGGGGAAAGGGTAGTTCAGTCGGATGTTATCCTTGGACAGCTCCACAGGGGAATGGAAAAGATAGCTGAGAACATATACTATTTCCAGTTTTTACCCTATACGGACAGAATGGATTATATATCCGCCATATGCAATGAACTCTCTTATGTAACGGCCGTTGAAAAACTTCTTGGTGTGGAAGTGCCAGAAAAGGCCAGATACATAAGAACCATGTTTGCAGAGCTACAAAGGATAAACTCCCACCTTCTTTGGCTTGGAACTGGTGCTTTGGACCTTGGAGCCTTGACCGTCTTTCTTTATGCCTTTAGAGAAAGAGAGAAGATAATGGACATAATAGAAGGAAACGCCGGCTTTAGGCTCACCTCTGCCTTTCTTAGGATTGGAGGAGTGCATTACGACCTTGCGGAGGGAACCCTTGATGTGGTAAAGGCCTTTATAAAAGACTTTCCAAATAGGTTAAAGGAATATCACGACCTTCTTACAAGAAACCGCATATGGCTTAGGAGGACAAAGGAGATAGGAGTTATAAGCAGGGAGGATGTTTTTAACTATGGCCTTACAGGCCCTGTGGCAAGAGGCTCTGGAGTGCCTTACGATATTAGAAAGCTTGAGCCTTATGCTGCCTACGATGAGGTGGAGTTTGACATTCCAGTGGGAGAGGTGGGAGATGTATACGATAGATATTTGGTGCGTATGGAGGAGATGGTGCAGAGCTTGAGGATCATAGAGCAATGTGTGGCAAAGCTTGAAAAGCTCCCAAAGTCTGCACCATATGTGAATAAGGAACATCCTGCCGTAATGGCTCCAAAAGAAGATGTTTTTATGGACCTTGAAGACATGGTGAAGAACTTCCGTATTGTAGTGCATGGAGAATCTGCACCACCGGGAGAGGTCTACGCCAGCGGAGAGAACCCAAGGGGAGAATTAGGATTTTACATATACTCCAAGGGAGGTTCTAAACCCTACAGGCTAAGGATAAGGTCTGGAGCATTGTATAACCTTTCCATCTTTCCCAAGCTTATACAAGATGGAACCATAGCTGATGCTATAGCCCTTCTTGGTAGTTTGGACCCAGTGGTGGGAGAAACGGACAGGTAAGGAGGTTATAGATGGAGCTTTGGCTTTCAATACTTATAACTCTTATCAAAATACTTGTGGTCCTTGGTGTTTTCCTTGGCATAGGTGCCTACCTTACATGGTTTGAAAGGAAGCTGGCTGGCCATATTCAAGCACGTATAGGTCCTAAGCTTGTAGGTCCCTTTGGACTATTGCAGCCCTTGGCGGACGGTATTAAACTCCTTACCAAAGAGTCTGTAATACCGCAGAATGCGGATAAGCCCGTGTATTATTTGGCCGTTGTTATGGCTGTGGCTCCAGCCTTGCTTTTGTTCTCTGTAATCCCCTTTGGCCCGGGCTTTAAACTCTTTGGCTACGAGATAAAGCCCATTATATCCGATGTAAACATTGCCTTGCTTTTGGTCTTTGCCTTTGGTTCTTTGGCTGTGTATGGCACCATATTCTCCGGATGGGCTTCTAACTCCAAGTATGCCTTTATAGGTTCTTTGAGAAAGTCTGCGGTAGTGATATCTTATGAAGTAGTTCTTGGCTTTTCCGTCCTTGGTGTTATCCTTTTGGCTGGCACCATGAGCACCACTGGCATAGTGCAAGCCCAGATAGAAAGAGGAGTTTGGTTTATAGTCTACCAGCCTGTGGCCTTTATACTTTACCTTTTTTGTATGCTGGCCGAATCGGGAAGAGTGCCCTTTGACATACAGGAGGCAGAAGCGGAGCTGGTAACAGGTTATAACGTGGAATACGGAGGCATGAGGTTTGGAGTCTTTCCTTTGGCCGAGTGGTATTTGAATGTAATGGCCCTTTCCGCCATTGCGGTGGTTCTCTTCTTCGGCGGTTGGTCTGGACCACCCATCTTTGGACCCCTTTCCCCCTACCTTTGGTTCCTTATAAAGATGTTTGCCCTTGTCTTCTTTGTCCTTTGGCTTCACTGGACCTTGCCAAGATTTCAAGCAAGGGACATAACAGAGATAGGCTGGAAGATCATGTTGCCTATATCCATTGTTAATGTGGTAGCGACAGCCATAGTGGCCTATATTATGTGATTATGGACCCAGATAAGTTGACAGATAAGCTAAAAGAAGAATTTAGGGATTTTAAAGCTACAGTTAGCAGTGAGTTTGCTAGCTTTAAGCTTGTTGTGGAACCTTTCAATAAAAGGATGAGGTCCCTTGAGTCAAGACAGGAAAGCCTTGAGGCGGAATTAAAGTCGGAGATAACCCAAAACACTCAAAGGATTGGTTACCTTTATATGGATGTTTCCAAGGTAATTGAGAACCTAAACAGAGCCTTATCTAAAAAAGAGATGATTGATGACATACTTGTAAGAATATAGAGGCTACTTTTGAATATAAATAAGGAGGTAGTTATGTATAGAAGCGATAAGGTCAAAAAAGGCATAGAAAGATCTCCACATAGGGCTTTGCTTAGGGCCTGCGGTCTTTCCGATGAGGACTTTGACAAGCCACTTATAGGCATAGCCAACTCCTACATAGATATTATCCCTGGACATGTGCATCTTAGGGAATTTGTCCAACCCATAAAGGAAGAGGTGCGTAAGGCGGGCGGTGTGCCCATAGAGTTCAATGTGATTGGCGTGGACGATGGCATTGCCATGGGCCATTATGGTATGCACTACTCCTTGCCCTCAAGGGAGCTTATAGCGGACTCCATAGAAACGGTTGTGGAGGCCCACCAGCTTGATGCTTTAATATGCATTCCCAACTGCGACAAGATCGTTCCAGGCATGCTTATGGCTGCCGCAAGGCTAAACATACCTACCATCTTTATAAGCGGTGGCCCCATGCTGGCGGGCGAAGCCAATGGTAAAAAGGTGGACCTTATCAGTGTTTTTGAAGGCATTGGCCAGCTCAAGGCTGGAAAGATAACAGAAAGAGAACTAAAGCTCATAGAAGAGCAAGCCTGTCCCACTTGCGGTAGCTGTTCTGGCATGTTTACGGCCAACTCTATGAACTGTATTACTGAAGTGCTTGGCCTTGGCCTGCCTGGCAACGGCACCATACCGGCGGTGGACCCAAGGAGGGAGCTTTTGGCAAGACAGGCAGCAAGGCAAATAATGGAGCTTCTAAGGAGGAACATAAGGCCAAGGGACATTCTCACGGTGGAAGCCTTTGATAACGCTTTTGCGGTTGATATTGCCATGGGTGGTTCTTCCAACACCATTCTTCACCTTTTGGCCATAGCAAGGGAGGCAGGCATTGAGTATGACCTTTCAAGGATAAACGAAATATCAAAAAGGACGCCCAATATATGTAAAATCTCGCCAGCTTCCCACTATCACATACAAGACCTGGACAATGCGGGAGGCATCCCTGCCATCCTCAAGGAGCTAATAAGGGGTGGTTATCTACCACACCCAGATAAACTCACCGTAAGTTTGAAAACTCTAAGGGACATAGCTCAAGAGGCGCCAGAGGCGGATGGAGAAGTGATAAGAAGGATAGAAGACCCCTACTCAAAAGAGGGTGGCATAGCCATACTCTTTGGCAACTTGGCCCCAGAAGGTGCTGTGGTAAAAACGGCTGGGGTTGACCCCCAAATGCTTGTCTTTAAAGGTAAAGCCATATGCTTCAATTCTGAAGAGGAGGCCATAGATGGCATACTGGGAGGCAAGGTAAAGCCTGGCCATGTGGTGGTCATAAGGTATGAGGGTCCAAAGGGTGGTCCTGGTATGAGGGAGATGCTTTCTCCTACCTCTGCCATTATGGGTATGGGTCTTGGTGATAAGGTGGCCCTTATAACCGATGGAAGGTTCTCTGGTGGCACGAGGGGCGCTTGTATAGGGCATATCTCTCCAGAGGCTGCCAGCGGAGGGCCCATTGGTATAGTTCAAGATGGAGACGAAATACTTATAGACATACCAAACAGAAAGTTAGAGCTTCTTATATCGGAAGAAGAGTTCAAAAGGAGGATGGAGAACTTCAAACCCATACAGAAGGAAGTAAAGAGCCCATGGTTAAGAAGGTACATGAAGTTTGTAACCTCTGCCTCCAAGGGGGCTGTCCTGGAAGCATAAAAGCTTCTTCTATGTTATAATAATCTCTTGCCTCGTTCCCGCCCTTAGGGCGGGGACCATTAAAAGTCCAGGAGGTGAAAGATGGCAAGAAGGTATTATCAAACTGAGCGTTACTATGAAAGCGTTGTGGTTTTTAAGCCCACCCTTACAGAGGAGGAGGTTCAAAGAAGGGTACAGGAAATAAAGGACTTTGTCCAAAAGAAGGGAGGTGAGACAATAAATGTCACCGATTGGGGAACAAAACAGCTTGCCTACCCCATACAGCGTTTCAACCACGGAAGATACTTTATCTTCCACATTAGATCGGAAAAACCAGAGCTTCCTAACGAGCTTGACTTTTACTACAAAATAAGCGAAGATATAATCCGTTGGCTAAACGTACAAGTAAAAAAGCCAGAAGGAGAGAAAGTTGCTCAATAGGGTTATAATCATAGGAAGGCTTACTAAGGATCCTGTGGTAAGGTATTTGCCTTCTGGTACACAGGTGGCCGAGTTTGTTCTCGCATACAACAGGAGATACATGGTGGGTGAGGAATGGAAGGAGGAAAGTCACTTTTTTGATGTGAAAGCTTATGGGAAGTTGGCGGAAAATCTTGGAGTTCGTATATCAAAGGGTTATACGGTAGTGGTAGAAGGAAGACTTGTTCAGGATAGATGGACGGATAAAGAAGGAAATGTACAAAGCAGGGTGCGTATAGTGGCAGAAGGGGTTAGGATAATAAACAAACCCAAAATGGAAGGTCCTACAGAGGAGGTACTTCTTAAAGAGGAAGAGGTCTTTTCTGAAGACCTTCCAGAAAAACCTTTTAACTCTGAAGACGATGAAATACCTTTCTAAGGAGGTTTATTATGGATGTAATTAAAAGGTCCGCAAAAAAGAACTGTCCTTTTTGTGAAGCAAAAAAGGACCCTAGTTATAAGAACTACGAGGAGTTGAGAAGATACCTTTCTGAAAGGGGTAAGATAATAGGCAGAAGGCAAACGGGCGTGTGTGCCAAGCATCAAAGGATGTTATCAAAAGAGATAAAGAAAGCAAGGCAGCTTGCCCTTCTACCTTATCTTGTAGCATAAGGAGGTGTAGCATGAAGGTAGTGCTTATAAAGGACCTTGAAGGGTATGGTGTTTTTGGTGATGTTATAAGTGTCAAGGATGGCTTTGCAAGGAATTATCTTATACCAAGGGGTATAGCCTTGCCAGCCACAGAAGGCAACCTTAAGCACGTGAGGAGTATAATCTCCCAAAAGGCCAGAAAGCTCCAGAGAGAAAAGGAAAAGGCACAAGAATTAGCTAAGAAGTTGGAAGGTCTTGTTGTGGAAATTACAAGACAGGTTGGAGAAAAAGGTAAACTTTTTGGTTCAGTTACGCCTCAGGATATAGCACAAGTCTTAAAGGAAAAGGGCTTTGATATAGACAGGAAGAAGGTGATGTTAAGGAATCCTATAAAAGACGTGGGCATTTACACTGTTGTTTTAAAGCTACATCCGGAGGTAAGTGTGTCCATAAAAGTGGTTGTAAAACCGCAACAGTAGCATATATTTATAAGCCATGAGAGAAGTCTCCTTTGAAAAGACAACGGAAAGGTCCTACGGCTTTCTTTTATGGGTTCTTTTGTTCCTTGTTGGTGCAGGGCTTGGGTTTATAAAAATAGACAATACCTTTTGGTATAAGTCTGCCACCTTAGCCTATGCTTTGTCTTCTATCATATACCTAAGCACAGTCTTATTAAGAGATAGGACTATTCAACGCCTTGCTTCCTTTAGCCTTTTCCTCGGGCTTATGCTCAATCTGGCTGGAATGGTCAGAAGAACTATACAAACCTATGAACTCGGTGTTCCATATCCACCTTGGAGCAATCTCTTTGAAGCCTTGACCTTTTGGAGCTTTGTGGTTGGTTTTATATACCTGTTCCTTGAAAAGAAATACCATATAAGGCTTTTGGGTGCTATAGTGGTTCCATTGGTTTTTTCTCTTTCTGCTTTTGCTATCTTTTATGCTTCAAAGGATATAGTGCCTCTTATGCCTGCTCTTAGAAGCCATTGGCTTTATTTACATGTAGTTACAGCCTTTATAGGATATGCTGGTTTTACCGTAGGCTTTGGTGGTGCAGTTCTCTATCTTCTCAAGGATAAATTCCCCAACATGCCCTTACCATCAAAAGAAGTACTTGACGAGATAACCTATAAATCTATAGTTATAGTCTTTCCTATATGGACTGCATCCATAATTCTTGGTGCTGCCTGGGCAAACGAGGCTTGGGGTGGATACTGGAGTTGGGATCCAAAAGAGGTATGGGCTCTTATAGTGTGGCTATTTTTTGGAGCCTATCTTCATGCGAGGCAGATGCTTGGATGGAAAGGCAAAAGAACCGCATGGATGGTGGTCTTTGGCTTTATAACTGTGTTGATATGCTTCTTTGCAGTAAACCTCTTCTTCCCTGGGCTTCATAGTTATGCCACAGACTAATCTATAAACTTTTCCGATTCTTTTCTTGCCACTTCAAGGACTTCTTTTATCTTTTCTGGCGGAGCTTCTAATACCTTTGCTACCTTTTTTATAGTTTCATCGCTACCGCTTTCCTCTAAAAGCTCTACAAGTGAAAGTATGAACCCCAATAAACTAAGCCTGTTTTCATAAGCTTCTACTATTTCTCCGTCCAAAGCAACCGCTCTTGCTAGTTCGGCTGGTTTTTGTCCAAGTATTTCCCAAGAGAGGGAAAAAAGACCCATGAGATAAGCCTTATCTTTTACCTCATTTGAGTATATTTCTGCTAATTTTTCTGCAAGGCTTGCCCTAAAAAGCGCTCTTTTCCATAACTTTTTTTCCTCTTCATCTGCAAACATATCGGACAAAGCCAAAACTATGACAAACTTGGCCACATTCTCAAGACCAAGATAAACAACTGCATCTTCAACATTGCTGAACTCTTTAATCTTTGGGAAATAAGCAGAATTTACAAACCTAAGTAGTTTGTATGTAACACCCACGTCTTTCTCTATGATTTCAACCACTTTTTTAATGTTTTTCGCTTTTATTGCATTGTATATCTTAATTATGGTGGATTTGAGGAAGGATATGGTTCTTGTATCTTTAACCATTACTGGTTTTGATAGATAAATGCCCTGAAAATATTCAAAGCCTAATTGAAGAGCATTTTCATAGTCTTCTTTTGATTCTACATTCTTGGCTATGATGCCTTTTTTTAAGCTTTTCAGGATGCTTATTACTTCTTTCAGTTCATCTTGGTTATAAGGATTGTCCTTTATATTTACCTTAACAAAATGACATTTGTTAAGGAGTGGTAGGTAATCTATCTTTTCAAACCCAAAGTCATCTATACAAAACTTAAAACCACGTTTTATAAGTATGTCTATAGCTTCCATGAGAGTATTAGTCAGTCTTTTATTTTCTACAAGCTCTATGCCAACATATTTTGGAGAAAGAAGGTCAAACATGGAGGCCTCAAGAAATATGGCCGGGACATTAACAAAAACGAGCTTACCACCGCCTACCAGTTCCGGCCCCATCTCTACTAGTACATCTATGGCTATGCTTGTGGCCTTTAGAGGGTCAAAGCCTTCGGGATATTGGCCTGCCCTTCTATCTTGCAGAAATATTTCATAAAAGGCAACCTTCCCCTCTCTATTGTATATAGCCTGTTTACAAATTACATTCATGGATTTATATTATAAAGACCCTCCAATAAACTTTGCAAATTACTTTTCTCAACCATCCTTAAATAGTTTACAACATACTTTCCTATAATATCAACCTCTAGATTTACCATATCTCCAGGCTTTCTTGCTTTCAAGTTGGTATTTTCATAGGTGTGAGGAATGATATTTATGTGAATCAACCCACCTTCTAAGCTATTTATGGTTAGGCTTATGCCGTCTATGCCAACGGAACCCTTCTCTACAAAATAGATCTCATAACCCTTCTTTATCCTCACCTTTAGAGACCAATGATCTCCTCTTCTGGAGAGCTCCACTATTGGTGCAGTAAAGTCCACGTGGCCCTGAAGTATATGGCCACCAAGCCTATCGGAAGCCCTTAAAGCTCTCTCCAAATTCACAAGGTCTCCAGGCTTCAAAAGCTTTAAATTGCTCCTGCTTAACGTCTCCTCAGAGAGGTCAAAGGAAAGCTTGTCTTTTTCTATATTTACAGCTGTTAAGCACACACCGTTTACCGCTATGCTATCACCCACCTTTACCTCATCAAAGCCAGCCCTAACTGTTAGCCTTCCACTCTTTAAACTCTCTACAACACCGACCTTTTCCACAAGGCCAGTAAACATCAGAAAATCACCTCCTCGGAAGAAAAGACAGGGCCTTCATAGCATACCCTTTTGTAGCCCTCTCTAGTTTGGACCACACAGCCCAAGCAAACACCCCAACCGCAGGCCATCCTGCTTTCAAGGGAAAAATACATACTGTGGCCCGTCTTCATGTTCTTTAAAGCTCTTAGCATACCTTTTGGACCGCAGGCATGTACCATCCAAGATGTATCAAACTCCTTTAGCACTTCCGTTATTAGCCCCTTCCTACCTTTGCTACCATCTTCTGTATAAAGGATATAATCAAAGCCTTCTTCCTTTAGCCAATCTTCCATACCCAGATGTTCCTTTGACCTTCCAGCATAAACAAAGAGAACCATTTTGCCCATTTTTCTTAGCTCTTTACCAAGCAAAGTGAGGCCCGCAAGACCCACACCACCCCCCAAGAGGAGGTGCTTATCACCCTCATAGGAAAAGAGTCCCTTCCCAAGGGGACCAAGTAGCCAAAGCCTTTCCCCCTTCTTTAACTCCGAAAGTAGTTTTGTCCCCCTGCCCACAAGGTCGTAAAAGATGAGAAGGCTATCCCCTCTCACATCAGCCACAGCAAAGGCTCTTCTGCCCATAGGGTCAAGGCTGTTGGAAACCTTTACCATTACAAAATGTCCAGCTTTTATATCTTTTGCTATCTCTGGAGCCAAAACCTTCAAAAGGTAGAGCCTTCCAGCTATATGTGTGTTTTCTTCCACAAGGGCCAATATGTCCTTCATCTTTTTTCACCCTTTAAAAGGTTATCTCCCAAGAGGTTAAAAGCTATAACTACCAAAAATAAGGCCACACCCGGCGAAAGTATCCAAGGATGAGCGGAGATTAAGTTTACATTTCTTGCGTCCGAAAGCATGTTGCCCCAGCTGGGATAAGGTTCTTGTATGCCAAGGCCCAAAAAGCTCAAAGAGGCTTCAGCCAGTATATAGCCCGGGAAAGAAAGGGTGGCGGACACTATAAGGTAGTAGTAGGCGTTGGGTAGTATATGTACCCTCAAGATCCTAAGGGTTCCAGCACCGTAGGTCTTTGCAGACTGGACAAACTCCTTTTCTCTGATGGAGAGCACCATGCCCCTTACCACTCTGGCAAGCCCAGCCCAGCCAAGGAAAGAAAGAATAAATATAACCATAATAAACACATAAAAGCTTTCCATGGTAAGAGGAAAGACAGACCTCAAAGAGAGCATAAGGTAAAAGGTGGGTATGGCAAGAAGGACTTCTACTATCCTCATTATTAAAGCATCCACCCTTCCACCAAAATAGCCCGCTATGCCACCTATCAAGCTCCCAAGGAAGAAGGTTATGGCCACACCTACAAGCCCTACAGTCAAAGAGACCCTTGAGCCGTAAACTATCCTGCTAAAGATATCCCTTCCGAGCTTGTCTGTTCCCAAAAGGTATAGCTTGCAAGGCTCTTCTACAGACAAAAGCTTATATCCATAATCACCCTTATACATAAACCTAAGCCTGCATGATACGCTTTTGTCTTCTTCATATACCTTAAAAAGGGGGTCTACCATTTTGTAGGGATGCACGTAGGGAAAGGTGGGCTTCCCTTCTTTAAAGAGGTGTATTCTCGTGGGTGGATGGAAAGGTGCCTGTCTGTTTTGCAAAGCGTAAGGGTAGGGTGCCACAAGCTCTGCAAAGATAGCAAAGAAGACAAAAAGCCCTATTATGGTAAGCGGGAAGACAAGCCCTCTCATCTGAAAAACCTTGAGATCAAAGCGCCTATGTAGCCCACCAACACACCAAGGAAGAAGCTCAAGACTACCAAAAGGCCCAAAGGCATCTCTGGAAGCATATAGTATACACCTCTAAAGGCTGGAGTAAGAACAAAGGCTACCCTTTCTTGGTTTAAAAATAAGAGCATGCCTGAAAGGCCAGCAACCACAATCAAAATCAAAAAACCTAAAAGCATCTTCATAATCCTTCCTCCCTTTTTGCCACTTCAATCCTCTTTAAAAGGTCCTCTTTGGCAGTGCCTCCAAAGGTCTTCCTCCTGTCTGCCACATTTTCTGCGCTTAAAATCTCAAGCACATCCTCCTCATAAAGGTTTGAGAACTCCTTTAGTTCCTCAAGGGTGAGCTCTTCCGGTCTTTTGCCCTTCTCCAAAAGATATGCCGTTATGGACCCTGCTACCTTATGGGCTTTGCGGAATGGAAGGCCCTTCATAACAAGGTAGTTGGCAAGGTCCGTCATAAGAGTAAAGCCACCGCTTGCCTCTTTTAGCCTTTCTGGCCTTATGCTCATGCCCTCAAGCACAAGCCTCATGCCCTCAAGGCAATCCCTTATTGTTTTAAGGCTATCAAAGAGGGGTTCCTTGTCCTCTTGGAGGTCCCTGTTGTAGGCCATGGGAAGGCCCTTTAGGGTGGTAAGAAGGCTTATCAAGTTTCCATAAAGCCTTCCCGTCTTTCCTCTTATGAGCTCAAGCACGTCTGGATTTTTCTTCTGAGGCATTATAGAACTTCCCGTGCATAGCCTGTCTGGAAGGTCCACAAAGCCAAACTCCTCCGTGGACCAAAGGATAAGGTCCTCGGAAAGGCGGGAAAGGTGCATACCGCACACGGTGCAGGCATATAGCACATCCAAGATAAAGTCCCTGTCCGCAGTAGCTTGCATGGAGTTTCTACATACCCTACCAAAGCCCAGAAGCTCCGCCGTATAGAACCTGTCTAAGGGGAAGTCTAAGCCAGCCACCGCACCGGAGCCGAGGGGAAGGAAGTCGGAAGACCTGTAAGCCAACAAAAACCTCTGCTCATCGCTTAGAAAGATCTCCCTGTATGCCAAAAAGTAGTGAGAGAGCCTTATAGGCTGGGCCCTCTGAAGGTGTGTGTAAGAGGGCATAACAAATTCCAAGCTGTTTTCTGCAAGCCTCGCAAGGCTTTTTCTTAATTCTCTTAAGGCCTTTATGACCTCCAAAAGCTTATCCTTTATGTAGAGCTTTTCATCCGTTGCCACCTGGTCGTTTCTACTTCTTGCAGTGTGAAGCTTTCCCCCAAGGTCTCCAAGCCTGTTTATAAGCTCCGCCTCTATGTTCATATGCACATCTTCAAGCTCCTCTTTAAACTCAAAGCTTCCTTCAAGGATTTCTTTTTTTATGGCCTCAAGGCCTTCAATTAGCCTCTGCGCTTCTTCTTCCTTCAATAGCCCAGCCTTTAGCAAGGTTTTCACATGGGCTATACTCTGCCTTATGTCCCAAGGTGCAAGTTCTTTGTCAAAGCTTACCGATTGGGTAAACCTTTCTACGAACTCTTCCGTCCTTTCCTTAAAACGGCCTTCCCAAGGCTTTTGCATAGTAAAATTATAAGGTTATACACGGAGTGATAAATTGGGAATTGGAAGGTTTTGCTGATAGCCTGTACTACAGGCAAGCCTGCCTATACATCCTGTTATGCAAAAGTATAAGTGAAGCCTGTTTTGCCGAAGCTGAAATTAGACAATTCAAAATTAGGTACTGGCCTTCAACCAGCAGGCGGGCCCAATATCCGCCGAATAGTTTCTAAGTATGTTGTAAATACATTGCCAATCAGATATAAATTTGTCACAGTGTGTGTATAGCGAAATCATAAAAGCCCTACAGTTTTCATCAAAACTTCATAAAAACCTTATGCTTTACATCTTATAATTTCCCCTAAGGAGGTGTAGCATGAAGAAGTATCTATTTTTAACAATGGCAGTGGGAGCCCTTTTTGCCTTTTCCTGCCAGCAAAAGCCGGCAGAACAGCCAGCCCAGCAAGAACAACAACCTCAACAGCAACAGCCACAGGCTGAACAAAAGCCTGCAGAGCAACCTGCTCAACCGCAGGCAGAACAAAAGCCGGCAGAACAGCCTCAAAAGCCACAAGAACAAAAGCCTGCCGAACAAAAAGGCTCTCAAGCACCAGCAAAGGATATGCAAGCCTTTGCCCAGCAGAAGGGCTGTTTTGCTTGCCATGATATAAACACCAAAAAGGTAGGCCCAGCTTTTAAGGATGTGGCAAAGAAGTTTGCTGGGCAGCCCGGTGCAGAGGAGGAAATATCCAAGAGAATAAAGAATGGTGGTGTAGGTACTTGGGGCAATGTGCCAATGCCTCCTCAGAATGTGACAGAACAAGAGGCAAGGGATCTTGCCAAGTGGGTGCTTAGCTTAAAGTGAGGGAGTTTTTCAAAGCTTTTTTAGACGTTCACTTTAAAAAGCCTGTGGAGGTCTCCCAGTCCTATGTGAGGGACCTCCTCATCCTATCTCTTTTTTTAGACTACTTTGGCCTTGACAACCCCCTGGGCATATACGCCTTGGACCTCTATCCCTACTTGCTTGAAGAGTTTCACCTCTGGCACAAGACCCTTGGCATGGAAAAAAGCGGTTTAGACTTCCTGCCGTGCTGCTAAAAAGGCTTGTCTTCTTTGGTGGAAAGGGAGGAGTGGGCAAAAGTACCCTCTCTTGCGCCGTAGCCTTAAGACTCTCAAAAGAAGACAAAAGCCTTTTGGTCTCCATAGACCCGGCCCATTCCCTTTCTGGCATACTTGGAATGCCCATAGGCCATGAGGTCAAAAAAATAAAAGAAAACCTCCATGCCTTAGAACTTTCCGCAGAAAGGCTTGTGGAAGAATACACAGAAAGGGTTCTAAACAGCTTGCAGGACCTTTTGCCCCATGTGAGGTCTGGGCTAAAGGAGTATGCCAAGTATTTGAAGCATTCACCCACAGCCCTTGAGACAGCCATCTTGGACCACCTTTTGGACCTATGCCAAGACTATGCTTATGTGATAGTGGACTCTGCGCCCACAGGCCAGATGCTAAGGCTTTTTGAGACAGCCCACATGGTAAAGGGCTGGTTTGACTTTTTGACACGCTTGGCAAAGGAAAGGGAAAAGGTGCAAGCCTTTATGGGCAAAAGGGACAGTCTTTTGAGTCTGATAGAAGAAAGAAAAAGCAGAGTAGAAAGACTTTTGAACATTTTAAGAGAAAAAAGCTTGGTCTTTGCCGTGGCCAACGAAGAGCCATTATCTTTGGAGGAAGCCCAAGAGATAAAAAGGTCCTTAAGGGATATGAAGGTGTATATAGTTTTGAACCGTTGGAGGTCCATGGAGGGAGATTTTATAAAAGTTCAAGAGGCAGAAAGGCCCTATGGGATTGAGGCCCTTGAGGGTTTAAAGGTGGAGGGGATAGTGTGGGTTGTAAAGGGTGGGTAGTTTGTGGAGATATATTTTGCAGAGTGGGCTTGGGAAAAGTATCAGAAGGGAGAACTAAAAGAATTGGGCTTTGAGGAAGGCATGAGTGAGATAAGGTTCTATACCGAACTTAATAGCATGGCAGTTGATCCACAAAGAAGACCTGCTCTTGAGAAGCTTGTAGAGCAATTCAACAGAGAACAGAAGATTGGACCACAGGTAGATACACAAGCAATCCAGCAAAAGCTTGAAGAAGGAGAAAGGCACAAAGAGGAGGTGCAGAAAGAAGTGCAAGCAAAAGAACAAAAAAAATAGTGCCACAAACAGAGATAAACTTTGCACCACAAAATAAGCCAAAGAAGAAGGTTAAAAAGAAGAGTTAAGGTAGGTAGTTTTCTATGATGTGGTCAATGAAAGCATTTATCTCTTCACCATGCTTCACTGCTGTAAGTCCAAATGCCATAAATATTACAGTAAATATCACAAAAAATCACAAAGTCTTTAAAACTCCTTATCTCTATATAATGATACGGCACTGTATAGACAACTGGTGGCTCTTCTGATGTGGTCTGAATGGATTGAGACTGCTTTGACTGCTTTATCTCCTTCCTTATCTCCCTTAACTCATCCCTTATCTCTTTAAGAACCTCTTTAAGTTCTTTGAGTTCTTCTTCTCTCATCCTGCCACCTCCTTATTGAAATAGCATCTTAAAAGCCAAGACTAATTAAAACCAAAAAAGTCTTGCTATTTCTTTTACGATAAAGCCCCAGCTCTCTAATAATTTAACATGTTCCCATGCAATCCACAAAAGAAATCCAAAAATGAGAAGAACTATGATAGCTACAATAACACTTTCCGGTCCTTCGCCTTCACCTGTCGTGTAGTTATCTTTGAACATGTAATTAGGACTGAGCGGATTCAAAGGGTCATTTATGGAGTTATGTTGACTACTCCAATATAAATCATCGTGCAACCGGCGCATATCATCATGTAAACGGCGCATATCGTCATGCCACCTATCGTTCCAATCATCCCAATCTTGCCGACTTTTATCTTCCCAATACCTATTCCAATCTTCCCAATACCAATCGTCCCAACTCATTTCCTTCCTCCCTTGTTATTGCAAAATAGTTTTCCCACCTCCTTTGCAAAGGATAAATTTAGCTCAAAAACTGGTTTTTTTCAAATCTTTGAACCCACTTCCTCACCTCTATCCCCAAAAAGGTCAAAATTGGTATGAAAAACACATAGGGAAGCATATCTAAGGGAAGTTTTACCGCATGGAAGTAATCGGAGAGAAGATATATGGCAACGGCTTGGAGGATTGCACCTATGGAGATGCCCAAGAATACATAAGGGTTTAGCCTTATATGTTCTATTGGATTCCTTAAAAAGGGTCTGTCGGAAATTTCCTGTATGCCAACGGCCCACTGGCTTATGACTGCAGAAGTAAAGCTAACGGTAAGGGCTATTTCATAAGGGTAGTTTTTAAGCATATATAGGAATAGGAAGTAGTGGGCTATGGCCATAAGAAGGCCGTTGTAGATTACGGTGATGATCTGATGTCTTCCTATAAAGGTCTCTATAGGACTTTTGGGCTTTTCCTTCATAGGGTTTCCTTCATACTTGGTAAAGGGGTAAGCCTTGTCCTGAACGCCGTCCGTTACCAAGTTTATCCAGAGTATTTGGGTAGGGTATAAGGGCAGGGGCAGGCCTGTGATGATGGCAAGGGAGTTGTAAAAGATCTGGAAGGAGTTGGCAGAAAGGAGGTATCTTATGACCTTGCCTATGTTTTTTGCTATAAGCCTTCCACGTCTTATGGCGTTTACTATGATGGCAAGGTTGTCATCCAGAATGATCATCTTACTTGCATCCTTTGCCGCTTGAGAGCCAGAGCCCATGGCAATGCCAAGGTCTGCCACCCTCAAGGCGGGCGCATCGTTGGCACCATCACCCGTCACAGCCACCACCTCACCCCTTGACTGCAAAATCTTTACTATCCTGTATTTGTCCTCGGGCGTAGCCCTTGCAACCACAGTAGTCTTTTTAAGCAAGTTATAAAGCTCATCATCGCTATACCTTTCAAGGTCCATCCCCTCAAGGGCTATATCCCCCTCCCCATATATATTTACCATGCTCGCCACAGCCTTGGCAGTAAGAAGGTTATCACCGGTGATCATTATTACCCTTATGCCCGCAGACCTTGCCGTCTCTACGGCCTCCTTTACTCCCTCTTTTGGTGGGTCCAAAAAGCCCACAAGTCCCACAACTTCAATTCTTACCTCCTCCACATCCTTTGGAATCTTGTCAAGCCTTGCATAGCCAAAGGCAAGAACTCTTAGCCCTTCCTGTGCCATCCTGTTGTGGTCCTCCCAGACCTCTTTGGGACATTCCCTTTCACACATATTAGAGAGGCTCTCCAAGGCACCCTTTACATAAAAGTCCAGCTTGCCAGACCCATCGGATACAATAACGGCCATAAGCCTCCTCTTTGTATCAAAGGGATGCTCCCATACTCTTTCATAGGCTTTCCTCAAAAACTGCCAGTTTACCCTCTCCCTTTCTAGCCATTCAAGTAAAGCCATCTCCAAAGGGTCCCCCCTCATGCCGTCCGCATCGTTGCAGAGGGCTGAAGCTAAAAGTAGCTCCTTTTTATCATAAGCCACATAATCTTGAACTGTTAATCTTCCAAGGGTTATGGTGCCAGTCTTGTCCGTGCATATGTAGGTAGCGCTTCCCAAGGTTTCCACAGCGGGCAGGTATTTTACAAGCACCTTCTCCCTTGAAAGCCTGATGGCTCCCACCACAAGGGCAAGGGTGACCACTATGGGAAGGCCCTCCGGCACTGCGGAGATGAGCTGGGCTATGGCAAAGAAGATAATGGTCTTTGGCTCTCTACCTTGCATTATACCTACAAAGGCAAGAAGGCTAAGAAGCACAAGGAGTATAAATATCCATCTTTTTCCAAAAACTCCCAAGGCTTTGGTAAGTGGGCTCTCTGGTGAACCCTCTTGAACCCTTTGGGCTATTTTACCAAGTTCTGTATTCTTTCCCGTGGCAAAGACCACGCCCAAAGCCTTGCCACGCAAAACTACCGTGCCTTTATAAAGACAGTTTGCCCTCGCATGAAGGGGTGTGTCTTCAAAAAGTAAAAGGTCCGCATCTTTCTCAACTGGCAAAGACTCACCTGTTAGCAGAGCCTCATCCACCAAAAGGCCAACGCTCTCCAAAAGCCTTATGTCCGCCGGCACCACATCACCCTCACCCAAAAGCACTATGTCCCCCGGAACGAGATCTCTGCTATCAACTTCAACCTCTTTACCATCCCTTACCACCTTTGTCTTCAAAGCGGTCAAGGATTTCAAAGCCTCTATGGAGGCTATAGCCTTTAGCTCCTGATAGAAACCCAAAAGGCCGTTTATAAGCACAATGCCATAGACCAATAGGCCATCCTTTACATCTCCCAAAAGGAAGGCTATAAGGCCTGCCGCAAATAGGATAAGGATAAAAGGGCTTGTAAACTGTCGGATAAAGACCCTTATCCTGCTCTCCCTTTCTTCCTCAAGGGTGTTTTTGCCATGAATAGATACTCTTTTCTGAACTTCTTCCTCGGAAAGACCTTTTGTGCTCGTATTTAGATCCCTTAGGCTCTCTTCAACGCTTTTATGGTGCATGTGGAAATTTTATGGTATAATCTTTTTGCTATGCAAGAAATAGGTTTAAGCCATGTGTATTTAGGTTTGGTTGCCATGGGTATAGCCCTTGGGTTGGTATCTTTGGCAGGCAGACCCTCCCTAAAGCCCACAAAATTTCAAGCCTTTTGGGAAGGCTATGTTAGGTTTGTAAGGAGTATGCTCCTTGAAAACATAGGCCACGAAGGCTTAAGGTATGTACCTCTTATAGCAAGCATAGGGCTTTTTGTGTTCTTCTCCAACCTACTTGGTATGGTCCCAGGGCTTGAGGCTCCAACCGCCAATGTGAACACAAACCTTGCCATGGCTTTGGTGGTATTTTTACTCTATAACATAGAAGGCTTTAGGCTTCATGGTATTGGCTATCTTAAACACTTTATGGGTCCCAATCCTTACCTTGCACCAGTATTCTTTGTAATAGAGATTATTTCCCATCTTGCAAGGCCCATAACCCTTACCCTCAGGCTTTTTGCCAATATGAAGGGTGGCGCTTTGCTTCTGGTAGTTTTGGTGGGCCTTGTGGTCCAAAACCCTTTCACTATGGCAGTTTCGCCTGTTTTCCTACTGTTTATAATAGCAATTAAGTTCCTTGCCGTATTTATACAATCCTACATATTTATGATACTTTCTGTAGTCTACCTTGCGGGTGCTGTAGCCCATGAGGAACACTAATAATAAATCCATTAAAGGAGGTTGATAAAATGAAAAAGAAGCTTATGACCGCCTTGGCGCTGTTGGTGCCTTTTATGGCTGTTGCGGCAGAACCTGGTCAGGGGGATACTCTCAAGCAAGGTCTCATGTTCCTTGGTGCTGGCCTTGCCATAGGACTTGCAGCTTTGGGAACTGGTATTGGTATGGGTCATGCAGTAAGGGGTACGCAAGAAGGAGTAGCCAGGAACCCCACTGTTGGTGGTAGATTGCAAACCATAATGTTTATAGGCCTTGCTTTTATAGAAACTCTTGCTCTTTATGCCCTGCTTATAGCTATAATACTTCTCTTTGTGAAGTAAGGGCTGGGGCTTTTGCCCCTTTTTTATTTTGGAGGTAGAAGAAAATGGCAACACAGAGAAATATAACACGCACTTCCAACCTTAAGCGCAAACGCAGGAGCGGCTTTCTGGCTCGTATGTCTACCAAGAGTGGAAGGGCTATAATAAAGAGAAGAAGACAGAAGGGAAGAAAGAGACTGACGCCTTGAGGAAAGTAGTGTTGGTCTTTTTGAGGTTTTGGCAGGTTTTCATCTCTCCCCTTTATCCACCAAGCTGTAGGTATTATCCCTCTTGTTCCAACTATGCTATAATGGCGGTGGAAAAGCATGGAGTTCTTAAGGGTATGATAAAGGCTGTGTGGAGAGTGCTTAGATGCAACCCTTTTTCTAAGGGTGGTGTGGATTATCCCTGATGGAAAGAAAAGACTTAGACCTTAAAGGACTTCTTATCATATTTGCGGTCATAACCCTTTTCCTTTTTGGCTATCAAGCTTACCTTATATTCTTTGCTCCTCAGCAAACTACCCAACAGCCTCCAAAGAAGCCAGAGGAAAAACCAAAGGATGTACCATCCTTACTTCTTGGCACCACAAGGGAAAAGGAAAAGCCACAAAGCTTGAGGACCTTTAACTTTGAAAAGTTTAGCCTTACCCTTTCGGAAGAGGGTGCAAGAATAGTAAGCTTAGTGGATAAAAAATATAAAAAGGAACTTATAACAGAAGAAGAAAAAAGGCTAAACCTATACCCCCTTGAAGTATATACAGGAGACCCCCAGATAGACTATATTCTTAATTTCTCACGCTACGAGATTTATACAAAGGACAATCAGATAATAGCAAGGCTAAAAACTGAAAACTTTGAAATTAAAAAGATATTGGAATATAAAGGAAACTACTTTTCTCTAAGTATAGAATCCTCTGGACTTCCGTCCATATTTGTTTCTGCGGGTATGAGAGTTCAAGAGGAAGATTTTTATAGCCATTCTGGTCCAGTCATAAAAATAGGTGATAGTGTGGAAAGGATAGATGTGGAGAAGGTAGAAGGAAGGCAGCTTATAACTGGTGATATTAAGTTTGCTGGTGAGGAAAGCAGATATTACTTCAAGGGCTTTTCTGGACCAATTTCGGCGGTAGCCATTTATAAGGTAGAAAATAAAAGCACGATCACCTTGGTAAAGTCTAGTGGTAAGCTTCTTTTCTATGCTGGCGCCAAAGAGTATTCAAGGCTAAGTACCATAGGCCTCTCCGATACAATAGACTTTGGTACTCTAAGGCTCATAGTAAAGCCCCTCTTTATCTTTATGTATTGGATATACGAACATCTTCACTCTTGGGTCTTTTCCATCGTTGCTCTAACGCTAATAGTTAGACTTTTCATGTTTCCACTTACTTATAAAAGCACAGTGGCCATGGGCAAGATGGCAGAACTTGCCCCCAAAATGCAAGAGTTAAAGGAAAAGTACAAAAACGACCCAGTTAAGTTCCAAGAGGAGATGATGAAACTTTATCAAGAGGTGGGCTTTAACCCCATGTCTGGATGCCTACCCATCCTTTTACAGATACCCGTCTTCTTTGCCCTATACAAGGTGCTTACCATAACGGCAGACCTACAGCTTGCCAAGTTCCTCTGGATACAGAGTCTTGCCCAAAAGGACCCCTATTACATACTCCCTGTGCTTATGGGTATTACCATGATAGCCCAACAGTTCATAAGCCCAAGCCCAGAAAAATCCCAAAATTACATAATGATTATAAGCTCTGTCTTCTTTACTTTTCTCTTTGCCAGCTTTCCAGCTGGCCTTGTGATCTATTGGACCCTCAACAATATCTTCAACCTTGGACAGACTTATATAATAAAGAAGCTAACCTTTAAAGGAGAAAAGCCTACCAAGAAAAAGGGTAAGAAAAAATGAGGGTTTTAATAACGGGTGGTGCGGGCTTTATAGGTTCCAACCTGGCAAAGGCTATTGAGAGACACTATCCAAGTGCAAAGGTATATGTTTTGGACGATTTTTCCTCTGGGCATTTTAAAAACCTTTTGGGCTTCAAAGGAGAGGTGATAACGGGAGACCTCTCTGACTCCAGCCTTTGGGAATGGCTAAAAAATAACTTTACCTTTGACGTGGTCTTTCACAAAGGCGCCATAACGGATACCACCGTGCAGGACCAGTGGAAGATGCTAAGAGTAAACACAGATAGCTTAAGGTATATATTGAACGCTTGCCTCTATTGGAATGCCAAGCTAATATACGCCTCATCCGCAGGCGTTTATGGAAACACAGAACCTCCCATGAGGGAAGAAGAGGGTTTGGTACCGGAGAACGTATACGGCTTTTCCAAGCTCATGATGGACCACATAGCCTTGTCTTTTATGGAAGAGAACAAACATATTCAGGTGGTAGGCTTTAGATACTTTAACGTCTATGGGCCCGGTGAGCAGTATAAGGGAAAGACTGCAAGCATGATATACCAGCTATACAGGCAGATGAAGGAAGGAAAAAGGCCAAGGCTTTTCAAATGGGGGGAGCAGAAGAGGGACTTTGTTTATATAGAGGATGTTATTGAGGCAAACCTTTTGGCTTTAGAAAAGGATGTCTCAGGTATTTTTAACATAGCCACAGGAGAGGCAAGGAGCTTTAACGAAATTGTGGAGCTTTTAAACAGATACCTTGGCACAAGCTATGAGGTGGAATACTTTGACTGTCCCTACGACTTTTACCAAAAGCTTACTCAGGCTAATATATCAAAGGCGGAAAGGCTTTTGGGCTACAAGCCAAGGTATAGGTTAGAGGAAGGGATAAGGGATTACCTTGAAAGACTGGGAGAGAGTATTAGGTCTTGACCTTGCAGGAAGTCCAAAGAGGAAAACGGGCTATGCCTTTTTGAAGGATAAAAGACTGGTGGTAGGCACACTATACACGGATGAGGAGATACTGGAAATTTCAAAGGGCTTTAAGCTTGTTATGATAGATGCTCCTCTGTCTTTGCCAGAGGGAAGAAGGAGCATAGAAGAGAGGGGGCCTCATTTTAGGGAGTGCGACCGCCTTTTGAAGAAAAGTGGATACAGGTTCTTTCCCATAAGCCTTGGACCTATGAGGATGCTTACAGAGAGAGGCATGAGGCTGGCGAGTATTTTGAGGTCAAAAGGTTTAGAAGTTTTGGAGACCTTTCCTGGAGCCATGTATGACCTTTTGGGAATAGACAGAAGAGACAAAAATGCAATCCTTAGCCTGTATAAAAGCTTACCCTTTGAGCTGGAAGATAGGCCTTACTCTCAAGATGAATTGGATGCTGTAGCCTGCTGGCTTGCTGGTGTGTGTTATCTTATGGGTAAGGTTTTGACCTTTTCTGGAAAAGATGGGAAGATAGTGGTGGCTACTGGGGAGTGTTTTTCTTCCCCCCCCTTGACAAAGAGTAAATTGCGAATTATTATCATTTAACAGGAGGAAAAAGTGATGGAACGGGTTTATATCTTTGACACCACTTTGAGAGATGGAGAGCAGGCGCCTGGTTTTTCTATGACCACAGAAGAGAAGCTCCAAATGGCGCACCAATTAGCAAAGCTTGGAGTGGATGTTATAGAGGCGGGCTTTGCGGCAGCATCAAAGGGCGATTTTGAGGCTGTCAATTTAATAGCCAGCGAGGTCAAAGGCCCAACCATATGCTCCCTTTCAAGAGCCTTAGAAAGGGATATAGAACTGGCTGGCGAAGCCCTAAAGCCTGCGGAAAGAAAAAGAATACATACCTTTATAGCCACCTCTGAGATACACATGAAGTACAAGCTAAGAATGTCCCCCGAAGAGGTCTTAGAGAGGGCAAGGAAGGCTGTAGAGTTTGCAAGGAAATTCACCGACGATGTGGAGTTCTCTTGTGAGGATGCCACAAGAAGCCAAAGGGATTTCCTTTATAAAGTTATAGAAACTGCCATAAAGGCTGGAGCTACTGTGATAAACATACCAGACACGGTTGGATACACTGTGCCAGAGGAGTTTGCAAAGCTTATAGAGGATATAAGGAACAATGTGCCAAACATAGACAAAGCTATAATAAGCGTCCATTGTCATGATGACCTTGGCATGGCTGTGGCAAACTCCCTTATGGCCGTAAAGCATGGTGCAAGACAGGTGGAATGCACCATAAACGGCATAGGTGAAAGGGCAGGGAATGCAGCCTTGGAAGAGATAGTTATGGCTCTAAGGGTAAGAAAAGACTTCTTTGGTGGCTTATACACCAACATAAACACGAAGGAGATATACAAAACCAGCCGGCTATTGTGCAGGATAACGGGAAGCTTTGTCCAGCCAAACAAGGCGGTGGTGGGCGATAACGCCTTTGCCCACGAGTCGGGCATACACCAGCACGGAGTTTTGGCAAACCCTCTAACTTATGAAATCATGTCCCCCGATGATGTGGGTTTTCCATCTACAAGGATAGTTTTGGGGAAGCACTCTGGAAGGCATGCGCTAAAAAGCAAGCTAAAGGAGCTGGGCTTTGAGTTCTCAGAAGAGGACTTGGATAGGATCTTTGAACGGTTTAAGGCTTTGGCAGACAAGAAAAAGGAGGTATACGAAGAAGATATAGAGGCCCTTGTCTATGAGGAGTTTATGAAGCACGAAGAGGATGAGCCTATAAAGGTCTTGCATTATCAAGTCCAAACGGGAGACAAGCTCCTGCCTACGGCCACTGTGGTTTTAACATTCAGGGGAGAAGAAAGAACGGCCACCTCTACCGGTAATGGCCCGGTGGATGCCATAATAAGAGCCATACAAAAGGCCCTCAATATGGAGCCAACATTGCTGGACTTTTCTATAAAGGCCCTAACTCCCAACACGGATGCCCAGGCCGAATCCAGGCTTGTTATTGAACTGGATGGTGTGAAAGCAAGCGGAAGAGGTGTGGATGTGGATATAATAAGGGCAAGTGTGAACGGTTTTGTGGACGCCTTAAACAGAGCCTTGCTCAGGAAGAGCTACATAATTTCAAAGGAAAACTTAAGAAGGGAAGGGACAGTTTAACCCTTATAAACCCTAAGCCCTTCCCCTTCCTCCACACCCCCTATTATCCAAAGTTTAATGCCCAGCTCTTGGGCTTTCTTTTCAAGGTCTTGGAGTCTTTCTCTTGGAAAGCTAAAAAGTAGCCCTCCAGAGGTGACAGGGTCAGAAAGAACCAAAAGCTCCCAAGACTCCAAGCCCTCCACCATAAGGTAATCCCTAACAAAGTTGTAATTATCCATAGCTCCCTTAGGATAGACATTCTCTTTTACAAACCTCGTAGACTCCTCATAGATTGGAACCTTTGAAAAATCTATATACAACCTTACCTTAGACCTTCTTGCTATGTTGTAGGCATGGCCCAGAAGGCCAAAGCCCGTTACATCTGTGCAAGCGCTTGCAAACTCTCTTGTAAGTAAAGATGCTTTGTCGTTAAGCATGAGCATATAATCAATGGCATGCCTTATATCTTCCTCCTTTAGCCTTCCTTCCTTTATAGCCTTTGTAAGGATGCCTACACCTATGGGCTTTGTTAGGGCCAAAAGGTCGCCGGGCTTTGCCCCCTCTTGCGTGAGATATTTACCACCTTCACACACCCCCATCACTGCAAGCCCAAACTTAGGCTCTTTGTCATCAACCGTATGGCCGCCCAATAATACAGTTTTAGCCTCTTTTAGCTTGTCCGCACATCCTTTCATAACTTCCCTTAAAATCCCAATATCAAGATCGCAGTTATTAAAGCCTACAATGGCAAGGGCATTAAGTGGCTTGCAACCCATGGCGTATACATCGCTTAGAGAGTTGGTGGTAGATATGGCACCCCACAGATAGGGGTCGTTGAGTATGGGAGTTATAAAGTCCACCGTATGCACAAAGACCTCCCCTCCGTATGTGTATACTCCCGCATCATCACCCACACCCAAAAGGGTGCGCTCATCCACGTGTAGGTCCAGCCCCCTTATTAAGTTTTCTAGGTCCGCCGGACCCAGCTTACTGGCTCACCCGGAGGCCCTTACAAGCTTTAAAAGCTCCATAGCTTAAATATCATAAAAGGGTTTTTATTTAACATGCCTTGAACTTTTAGAAGGATTGGAGCTTAATGGTTTAAAATTTTAAACTATGAAGGATCTTCTAAAAAAGCTCTCCGAGTTTGAAAATCTTACCAAGGAAGAGGTAAGGCAGGCCTTAGAAGAGATTACAGAAGGTAGGGCAACAGATGCCCAGATAGGTGCTTTTATTATGGGCACTAAGATGAAGGGAGAAACACCAGAGGAGATAGAGGGTGCTGCAAGCTTTTTTAGAGAAAAGGCCACAAAGGTGGATATAGAAGACAAGGAAAACTTGGTGGATACGTGCGGTACTGGTGGAGATATGTCGGGAACCTTTAACGTTTCTACCACTGTCGCTTTTGTTCTTGCAGGCGTGGGCATAAAGGTGGCAAAGCATGGAAACAGGTCCATATCCTCTAAAAGTGGCAGTGCGGACCTATTGGAGTATCTGGGTGCAAAGATAGACCTCGGCCCACAGCAAGTAAAGAAAATGATAGAAGAAGTAGGCATAGGCTTTATGTTTGCCCCCAACTTTCACCCTGCCATGAAGAGAGTTATAGGGCCTAGGAGAGAAGTAGGTATTAGGTCTATTTTTAATCTTATAGGGCCCCTTTCAAACCCAGCTGGCGCCCAGAGGCAGCTTCTTGGGGTCTTCTCAGATAGCTTTGTGGATAAGGTAGCCTTTGCCTTGAAGGGTTTGGGTATAAAAAGAGCCTTTGTTGTACATGGAAAGGATGGTATAGATGAGGTTTCTATTAGCGCGCCCACACGTATAGCAGAGCTAAAGGATGGAGAAGTTTTTCTGTATGACTTTCATCCAGAGGAGCTTGGTTTTAAAACCTATCCTGTGGATTATATAAGGGTATTGTCTGTGGAAGAAAGTGCAAGGATGGTGATTTCGGTACTGAAAGGTGAAGTATCCCCGGCCTATCACATGGTTTTATTGAACTCCGTGTTTGGCATATTGGCTTCTGGTTTAACAGATAACAAAGAATTGGCCCTTGAAATGGCAAAAGAATCCATACATTCTGGAAAGGCTTACCAAAAGCTTCAATCCTTTATAGAGCTGTCTAAAAACCTTTGATGATAAAGGTTGGTAAGGTTAGCTACCTTAATACTATGCCCCTCTTTTATAAATGGGATGGTTCGGAAACAGTTCTAGTAGAAGGCCATCCCTCAGAATTGGTGGATAGATTGAGGAAAGGAGAGATTAAAGCGGGCATAGTTTCTTCAGTGGAATACCTTCTTCATAGAGAGGACTACCTGGTTGTCCCCAATGTATGCATAGCCTCAAAAGAAAGAGCTTGTTCTGTGCTTATCTTCTCAAATAAACCTCTTGAGGACATAAAGAGCCTTTATCTGACACCAGCTTCCTTAACATCTAAGGAACTTGCCATATATGTTGTCAATGTTATCTATGGCAACAGTCCAGAGCTTGTTAAAGATAGAGACAAGGCGGATGCTCTCATGTTAATAGGTGATGAAGCCATAATTGAAAGGTCTCTTGGAAGATGGCAGTATGTATACGACCTGGGCGAGGAATGGTTTAAACAGCATAAACTTCCTTTTGTCTTTGCCCTTTTTTTGGTAAGAAAGGATGCACCAACTTGGCTTAGCGACTATATATATTTTCAATGCAACAGATCCAAAGCTCTTTTTATAGAAGACCTTACGCAAGGAAAGATAGGTGTGGACGGATTTAGTCAAGATTTTCTCCTTGAGTATTTTACGTCATGTCTGCAATATGACCTTAGTGAAGAAGCTATGCAGTCCCTTAGAGTTTTTAATAGTTTTTTAATAAAAAGGGGCCTATAATTCTTATACAAAGGAGGTGGAAGCATGAGGAAGAGATCGCTTATACTCTTTGGAGTATTTAGCCTAGGATTTGTTTTTTCCTGTGGCCAGGTAACTACCCAAAGGACCTATGAGGGGGCGGGTGTTGGAGCTGCAGGTGGTGCTATAGCTGGTGCCCTTATAGACAAAGATAACCGTTGGCGTGGCGCTGTTATCGGTGGTGTTCTTGGCGCAATAATAGGTGGAACAATAACAGAAATAGCTGCAAGAGCATCAAGGGAAGCAGCAATGCAAAACAAAGAAGTAGAGTACAGGTCGGAAGATGGCACTCAAAGGGTGGTAGCCCAGCCTGTTGCCTCAAGAGGAAATTGCAAGATAGTAAAAACTACATATTACCAAAATGGCAAAGTAGCAAAGGTGGAGGAAAAGGAAGTCTGCCCATAATGGGCAGACCCTTCTTTACATGCCTTTACATTTTGTATTTATAACACCAAAATTGCCCCCTCTTTTTCTGTAGGCTATCTTTAATGTTCCAGTGTCAATATCAACGAAGGGCAAGAAGTATATGCCGGAGCTTTGGAGTTCAAAAATGGCATCTTCTACGCTCATAGGCTTTTCTATTACCAATTCCTCCTCAATTATTAAAGGCTTTTCCCTCTCTTCATGAGGAAGGATTTCTTCCTTCAATATCTCTTCTTTTATCTTGTGCCCTTTTCTTCTAAGCTCATGCCTTCTTTGTTTTAGCTTTATTAACTGCCTTTCTATTTCATCCATTACCCTGTCGAGAGCGGAGAAAGGATCAATGTCCTCATCCCAAGCGTGCAGAGCACCACCACCCCAGGTTTTTAGATATATATCTACATCTACCCTGTATAAGGTGGGCCTGCTATCACCTGCAAAGTCCTTTTGTTTAGCTCTTGAAGTGGAAAGGGTAACTACCACTTCTACTTGGTCTTCCTCTGCTTCTTTGAGAAACCTTGTAAACCTTTCAAGCTTACCCTCTACAAAGGCTTTCATAGAATCGGTCCATTCAATACTCTTGCCTATAAACTCTACGTTCATTCCAAGCCTCCTTTTAGCCTTATATTAGGATAGAATATAATAGCATGAATTTGGGCGTACTTGTATCTGGGCGTGGGTCAAACCTCCAAGCCATTATAGATGCTATAGAAAAGGGAAAGCTAAAAAGCAAAATATCCTTGGTAATATCTGATAAGGATGGAGTTCAGGCAATAGATAGGTGTGTAAATCACCGCATACCTTACAAAGTAATAAAAAGGAAAGACTTTCAAAGTAAAGATGCCTTTGAGATTGCTATGGTGGAGGCACTAAAGGAGGCCGGTGTGGAATTGGTGGTGCTTGCTGGCTTTATGCGAGTACTTTCTGCTGCCTTTCTTAATGCTTTTCCTATGAGAGTTATAAACGTACACCCTTCTCTAATTCCAGCTTTCCAGGGCCTAAATGCCCAAAAGCAAGCGCTTGACTATGGTGCAAAGATAACAGGATGCACCGTTCATTTTGTTACACAAGAGCTTGATAATGGTCCAGTTATAGCTCAAGCTTGCGTGCCAGTGTTTCCTGATGATACAGAAGAAAGCCTTTCTCATAGAATCCTCTCCTATGAGCATAGAATACTGCCGCAGACGATCAAGTGGATGGTAGAAGGCAGGGTAAAAGTGAATGGCAGAAGGGTCATAGTAGAAGGGGCTCAATACGGAACTTTACCTTTTAATCCAAATGTTGAAGACTTTTGATATAATTAACCCAAAAAGGAGGTGTGGACATGCTTAGATTTTTTAGGAAGCCACTTTTGGTGTTGGGTGTAGCAGGATGGTTCTTTGCTTTTAATTCTGCGCCTGCTGTGGCTGGGCTTGTGGGCTCAAAGCCAGTTTCAGAAAGCATATCAAAAAGAGAGGAGGATCTTGCAAAAATCCAAAGAGCTCTTGAAAGCAAAGAACTTCAAGAGAAGCTAAAGGCCTATGGACTTACAAAGGAAGAAGTGGAAAAGAAACTATCTCAACTAAACGATGAGCAAATACATATGCTTGCAAAAGCTTCTGATAAGGTTTTGGCAGGTGGGGATATAGGTTTGGTAATAGGTATACTTTTGGTGGCCATACTTCTTGTTATACTCCTAAAGCTTCTAAACAAGGAAATCATAATAAGATGATATGTTCCTGCTCCTCCTCCTTTTCCCCTTTTTTATATACTCCAAAAGCCTTGACGTGCCCTTTGTAAAACAAAAGGACCAGTTTTGTGGGCCTGCTTCTTTAAGCTCTGTTCTTGGTTTTTATGGTATATCCCTTTCACAAGAGGCCATAGCTGATAAGGTATACAATCCAAAACTCAAAGGGGCCCTTATAACTGACCTGGAAAACTATGTAAAATCCCTTGGACTAAAAGCAGAAACAAAGCAGGGTACTCTTGAGGATTTAAAGACATTAATAGACAAGGGCATGCCCCCCATTATCCTCGTTGATTTGGGAAGGTTTTTTGTAAGCATACCCCACTACATGGTGGTGGTTGGCTATGAAGGAAATAATTTTTTTGTGCATACGGGCTATGATAAGTCAAAAAGTATGGAGGCAAAAGACCTTGATAAGCTTTGGTCAAAGATGGGAAGGGTTATGCTTATAGTTTATCCACCACACGCCCCTTAGTCCCCACATCTTATTACCCTTGCCTCTATCTCCACCACCCCCTCTTTTATCATGTCAAGCTCTTTTGCAGCGGTATAGGAAAGATCAAGAACCCTATTACCTTTGAAAGGACCTCTATCTACAACTTTTACTGTAACTTCTCTGCCATTTTTTAAGTTTTTAACCCTTAAAAGACTACCTAGTGGCAAGTTGGGGCTTGCAGCATAAAGGCCATACATATCATAGGAAATGCCATAGGGCGTTTCTCTTTTATGGTATTGTTCGGCATAATAGCTGGCAGGACCCCTTATATAGGCTGGACATGTTCTAATATCATCTACTCCACACCTTTGAACCTCAAGCTTTGCTGGGAATGGAGCTGGCCCAAGAAGATTTCTAAACCTATCTGGTACACATATGCCTTTTATGTCTTCCCTTCTAAAAACGGCTATGGTTATACTTTTTCCAGTTAAAAGGTTTTCTATCCTTACCCTACTTCCATTTTGCACCACGTTGCTGTAGGCCCTTCCCCCATCACAATAGAAACCTTCTGTTTGTATAATTGATGGGCAGTTTACACTAAGATGTCCTTCCTTGGGAGCTTCTCTTACTGCCACAGAACAAGAAGATAGAAAAGGGATCAAAATGATCGTAAGCCTTTTCATAGCTTTCTGTATAAAGCGGAAAGAAGTAGCCCATTGACATTTTGGACTAGGCTAAAGAGAGCTCCAGGAAGAGCAGAAAGGGATGAAAAGTACTTTAGCGCAAGCGCTACAGCGAGTCCAGAGTTTTGAATGCCTACCTCTATTGATAGGGTTTTTGCCCTTACCTTATCAAGCCCTGCAAGCAAACCAAAAATATAACCAAGGAGAAAACCAAAAAAGTTATGAAGGAATACAAGAAGGAACACCTGCATGCTAAGGTCCTTTAACCTTTCAGAGTTTAGCGCTAGCACCACAGCAATTATTATACCTATGGCAACTATTGCCATATAGGGTAGGACCTTTTCAAAGGCTTTTGTGGATAGAAGGAACCTTTTTATGAATATGCCAAGTGCTACAGGCAATACGACTATAAAAATCAGGTCTCTAAGCATATCAATAACTGGCACATCCACCTTCCTTCCTACCAAAAGGTAGGTGATAAGTGGGGTCATGATAGGAGAAACAAGGGTAGAAAAGGTGGTCATGCTTACTGAATAGGCCAGGTCTCCCTTGGAAAGGTAGGTTATAACATTAGAAGCGGTCCCGCCAGGGGCAGAGCCTACAAGCACTGCTCCTACAGTTAATTCCGTGTTTACACTTAGGATTTTTGCAAGAAAATATCCAAGAAAGGGCATTATGCTAAACTGCAATAGAGCACCATAGGCTATTCTGAAAGGCTTTTTTAAAGTTTGTAGAAGGTCATCCACTTGCATGGTAAGACCCATACTAAGCATCACAAAGGCAAGCATGGGAACCACAAAGGGTTTAAGGTTTATAAAGAACTCTTTTGTATATAAACCAAGGAAGCTGAAAATCAATATAATAGCAAGGCTTAAGAGGGCTTCCATATTGCTATAATATACCAGATGGTAAGGTTTTTGCTTTTACTTTTCCTTATAAGCTTTTCTTTTGCCAAGGTAGTAGCACGCATAGACAAGGAAGCTATAACTTCAGAAGAAGTAAGGGAGGCTTTTGGTGCTTATTGGAGAGAGATCCTCCATCTTCCCATTGCAAGAGCAACTTCTAGGGACCTACAAGAGTTTTTGGTGGAGTATGTGAGAAGCAAGATAATAATGATGGAAGCAAAACGCATGGGGCTTTCGGTCTCCAACGCAGAATTTGAGGACTATGTAGAAAAGCACGTGGGAAGCAAAAGGTTAAGTAGCATAGCTAAGGAGTTTTTATACACAGAGATTCTTACGCAAAAGATCATAGATAGGATAGCTGGGAATATGGATATAAAAGATGGGCAGATTACTGCCTATTATTACCTTAATCTAAGAGAATTTAAGCTTCCAGCCCAGGTTTTACTTGAAAGGTATTCTGTAGACAACCTTGATAGGGCTAATGAGCTATACTACAACCTTGCCAACGGAATTACGGTAAAGGAAGATAGGGAGATAAAAAAGGGCCAGCCCATGTGGTATTCCATACAGACCTTGCCAGAGATAGTAAGAAGACAGCTATACCCTTATGATGTGGGTAAGACCACAAAACCTATAGAAGTGGGGGGAGTTTATGTTATTTTTAGGGTGGCAGAAAAAAGGGGAAGTGGTATAATGCCCCTTGAGGAGGCAAAGCCCATAGTGATAGAGAAGCTTCTTAGGGAAAAAAGACAGGAGGTTTTTAGAAGATGGTTTCAGGAGGCTTTAAAAAGGCACTCTGTGGAGTTTTACTTTGGACAGCTATAAGCTTTTCTGCAGTTCTTGTGGATAGGGTTGTGGCTTCTGTTAACTCAGAGCCCATACTGGAAAGTGATGTAAAGATGGGTATGTTATTTTATGAAGGCCTAACAAAAAAACAGGTTGTGGATAAGCTTGTAGAACACATGCTTTTGTACCAGTTTCTTGTAGGAAGAGGTCTTCAGGTGCCCCAAGAGCTAATAGATGGGACTATTCAAAACATAGCAAAGGCAAACGGGACAGATCTTGAAGGGTTGGCAAGGGAACTTGCAAAGGAAAATCTTACAATTCAGGACCTGAGGAGGTTCTTGGAAAAAGAACTTCTGGCTACCCAGGGCCTTATAGCTTTTTTAGGAAGAGAGATAAAGGTTTCCGATATGGAGGTTGAACTGGAAAAATTGAAAAAAGGCGATATAAAAATATTGAAAAATATAGAACTTCTTGTGGTGGATAAAAAGGATGCAGACAAACTAAAAAATGTATTTAGTCCATCGAAAACATTGGAATCAATGGCCAAAGAAATGGGGCTAAGTTTGGAGAAGCTTAAGGTAAGTAAGGGGGATCTTGTAGAAGCTCTTGACAGAGAGGTGTGGCGTGCTAAGGCCGGTGAGATAGTAATGGCAGAGGATAAGGACCACATATATATAGCAAGGGTCATATCAGAGGAAAACACATCGCAGGATAAGGATACAGAAGAGATAAAACAGGAGATACTTTTGAGGAAAATAGAACAAAGAAAACAGGAGCTTATTGAAAGATTAAGAAAGAACAGCTTTGTGAAGGTGTTGCAGTAGGTCTTCTAGACTGTTGAATATAAGGTCTGGGCTAAAATGTGCCTTTTTTAACTCCTCATCTCTATATTTACCTGTTGTCATAAAAACTGTCCTTATTCCCAGATCCTTTGCGCCCATTAAGTCTGTGTATATATCATCACTTACAAGATAAACCTCTTCTCCTTGTAAACCTTTTAGAGCATGTTCTATAAATTCTTTGGATGGCTTACCCAGGTTGGGTATGGCATCTTTGTAGTTGCATGCGTGGGCTATAGAAATAGCTATGGATCCAGCACCTGGGAAGTACAGTCCATCATCATCCTTAACTATCCTGCTTAAATTGACAGGAACTATCTTTGCCCCGCTTAGAAATACTGCGGAGGTGGCAAGTTTTAATTTCTTAAAATCTATATTCCTGTCCTGAGCTATTACCACTGCATCTACTCTATAGTCTTCAACCACTTCAAAGCCAAGCTCCACAAGATACTCTTTTACCACTGGCATGCCTATAAAAAATATTCTTCTTTTTCCGTTTTCTTTTAGATAATCTCCCAGTATGGAGAGCGGCGATATGAATTCATCTTCCCTTAGCTCTATGCCTTTATTTCTTAGCTCCTCCAATATCTTTTGGGGTGGCCTTGTGGAATTGTTGGAGACCACCCTAAAAGGTATGTTAAAGCCTCTAATACCCTTAAGGAAGGTGTGAGAATCTGGGAAGGGATTTAGCGCTTTGTCTTTTACAAGCACGCCATCAAGGTCAAGAAGAAGAATGGGCTTTTTCATTGCTTAAAGGGGATACTTATCCAAAGTTCGTCAAAGCCCTCCCTTTCTCTTCTTATATCCACCTCAATCCTTTTTACTTCAAACTGAGGGTATTTTGAGAAAACAGATATTAAGTCATCCCTAAGCCGGTCAACAAAATTTGGCGGAAGTCCCTTCCTTTCATAAGATAAAACTAAAGTCAATCTTTTTTTAGCCTCCTCCTTGCTCTTCCCTCTATTGAAAAGTAGGTCCCATATCATTCTTATCTCCCAAAGAGCTTTTCAAAGAAGCTCTTTTTCTCACCATATCTTACCATAGGAACGTCCTCACCTTCAATCCTTCTTGCCATGTCCATTATGGCCTTTGAGGCATTGTATTCTCCGAATAGCACTATTGGTTCTCCCCTGTTGGTAAAGTCTATAAGCTTTGGTTCTTCTGGCACTATGCCTATTGGCTCCACTTTGAGTATATCCACTATGTCCTCTACCGAAAGCATCTCTCCTTTTTTTACACTTTCCCACTTTATCCTGTTTATAACAAGGTAGGATTCCTTTTTGCCCATGTTTTCCAATAGTCCTATTACCCTGTCCGCATCTCTAATAGAAGAAACTTCTGGGTTTACCACCACTAAGGCCACATCCGCTGGAAGAGAAGCTATCTGAAAGCCCCTTTCAATGCCAGCTGGTGAATCTATGAATATGTAATCGTATTCATTGGATTCCCTTATGGTGTTTATAAGCTCTACCCACTTATCTTTGTCTATGGCGTCCTTGTTCTTTGTTTGGTTTGCGGGAAGTAGCCAAAGGCTAAGACCCCTTTTATCTCTAACTAAAGCCTTATGAAAATCTACCCTGCCTTCCAAAACATCAAGCACGTCATAAACTATACGGTTTTCAAGACCCAGTATCATATCAAGGTTTCTAAGGCCTATGTCCGCATCCGCCACAAGCACTTTTCTGCCAAGGCTTGCAAGGGCAACACTAAGATTGGCGGTTATGGTAGTCTTTCCTACACCTCCTTTTCCAGAAGTTATCACAAAAACCCTACTCATTTATACCCTCTCAATTATTATACTCCCATCTTCAATTTTTGCAACCTCTGGATAGCCTGGGGATTTCCTTTCTTCTTCATCCATTATAGCCACCTTTCTTCCTATCCTTATCTGTTGTGGTTCCATTTCAAGGGCCACTACTACAGCCTTTTCATCGCCCAAAGCTCCAGCCATGGCAATACCTCTAAGTTTACCCATAACTATAATGTTTCCAGTGGCTATAACCTGTGCATCCTTATTTACATCCCCAAGCACAAGTACATCTCCGTTGTGTTCTACCTTTTGACCCGAGCGTAGATGTTTTTGAACTATTAAAAGTCTTTCTCCCCTTGTAGTTTCAAGGTTGCTTAGTTTTTTTACACTCTTTATATTTTTGCTTGCAAGGGCGCTTTCTATCTTTTCTATTTCTTCCTTTTTAAGCAGGCCCTTACCGTCTATAAGCACATAGCTACCTTCAAAAAGCTTGGATGAAACCCTACTCCTTATTTCTTCTACTATGCTATTTATACTCCCTTTTTCTTTTACCTCCACCAACAAAACAGGAAGGGTAATACCTTTTATCTCTATCATGTCTTTTCTTGGCTCCGGGGGAGGGACTCGAACCCCCAACCTGACGGTTAACAGCCGCCTGCTCTGCCCGTTGAGCTACCCCGGATCACAATAATATATTATACACCTTTAGCTTTCTTGTGTATATTTTTATCTATTGTGCTCAAGCATTGGGACGGATGGATTATCTTTAGTATTTTTGCGCTCTTTACCATAGGAGAAACTGCCATAATAAGCATTAATGTGGTACCCTATCTTATGGACTCTTATTCTACGCTTTCCCTCTATAAAAAGCCACTTTTACAACTTGTTGTGTTTTTCTTGGGCCTTTATGTAGCTAATATATTGGCAAGGGTAGATTATAGGCTTTTTATGAAAGGGGTAATTCCATATTTTGTGATAGGGTTTACTGTTATTAGCTTAGTAGCTGTGGTTATAAAAAAGTTTATATCTGGTAAAATGGTTGACCGTTGGCTTTTGGGCACCAGCATACAGCCTTTAGAGTTTGCAAAGATAAGCCTTGTTATATTTCTGTCTTATTACATAGTACGAAAGGGCAATCTAAGGAGATGGAAAAATCTTTCGTGGGCTTTGTTTTTCCCCTTTCTTATCGCTTTCCTTTTGCTTTTGCAACCAGACAAGGGGGGAGCTGTTTTTATCTTGCTGATGGCTGCTTTAATGGTCTACGTGGGTGGTGTACCCAAAAGGGTATACCTGGTGGTACTTCCGTTTATATTCCTTGTCATATACTACATTCTTACATCAAAGGGCTATGTGGCGGAAAGGCTTTCCGCATGGAAGGACCCTTTTGTTGACCCAGAGGATAGCGGATACCAGATAATACAGTCCCTTTATGCCCTTGCAAGGGGTGGCCTTATGGGCGTGGGTATAGGTCAAGGCTTTCAAAAGCTGGGAGCCTTGCCTGCATCTGACACTGATTATATTATGGCGGTTATAGGTGAGGAAATGGGCTTTTTAGGTATATTTATGGTCATTGTCCTATACTGCTTTCTTATTGGTAGGTTATTTTGGTATTCCTTAAAGGCATCGGAACCTGTGGGTAAGCTTATTCTATTTGGTACTGCTTTGAATTTTGCTCTATCCTTTTTGTGGAATATGGCCATGGTTTCCAACCTCATACCACCCAAAGGTATAGCACTACCCTTTATAAGCTATGGTTCTTCTAACCTTTTTGCTTCTCTTGTGTTTTTGGGCATGGCCCAAGCTGTTATAAACCATCAAGAGAGGACAAGTTCAAGCTTTTCAAGTACTTCTTCTACTCTAACCTTTCCTAAGCATGCCTGAGTGCCAGTTTTGCATCTTTTGGGGTTTGGCGAGCAGGGAGAACACCAAAGGTCTGGCTTAAGGTAATAGCCCTTTAGAGGATAAAAGCCATAATCTGGTGAGGTGGCAGTGTATATGCTTATGGCTGGCACGCCAAGGGCGTTGGCTATATGCACAGGGGAGGAATCGCAGGATATTACAGCCTTTGAGATGCTTATGACAGACATAAGCTCCCTTAAGTTAGTTTTTCCTACAAGGTTTATGACAGGGCTATCTTTGAAAATTTCGCCTCTTTCTTTTCCGACCACCACCACGGGAAGGTTTATTCTCTTAATAAGCTCAAGCCAGTTTTCTAAGCTCCACTCCTTTAGTGGAAAGTTAGAAAAGGGAGATATAACCACAAACTCCCTTGGGAGATTGAACTTTTCAATGGCTTTTCTTTTTTCCTCCTCTTCTACCATCAAAGCAGGAAGCCTTTCAAAGTTTTTTATGCCAAGGGGCTTTAAAAGTTCTAAGTTTCTGTCTACTTCGTGCATGTCCCATCGGTGTTTTATCCTATGTGTGTATAACCAAGACAACTCCGATCTATCAAAGCCAATCCTTATAGGTATGCCAGAAAAAAAGAGAATTAAGGCTGTTCTTGCGGATATGTGTGGGCTTATGGCCACATGGTAGTCTTTTATTTTTTCCAGCATTTCAAAGCTTTCTTTTATTCTCTTATCAAAGGGGATGAGCTCTATGTCAAAGCCCTTTAGAAGTTCTTTTATAAAGCTTCTGCCCACAAAGGCTATATGTGCCTTTGGAAAATTCTTTTTGAGACTTTTTATAAGGGGGGTGGTAAGGACCACGTCCCCCAGGTAGGCTGTCTGCCAAAGGAGGATCCTCATTTAATACCCGATATGCTGGCTATCTTCCACCTCTTCTCATCCTTTATCACTATAAAGCTAAGTATTTTCTCCACCCCTTGCTTGTCTATGATCTTTACTATTACTTCCACATGCTTATCGTCTATCTTGCTTGTATCTAGCACTTTTACCTTCTTTATATTCTCACCCATGGAAGAAAGCACACAGGCTAAAGCTTCTGAAGGCTTCATCTCCGTTAGTTGCACTGGCATTTTTAGCTCCTGGGACAGAGCATCCCTAAAGGGTGGATATAAAAGCTTTACCGCTTCCTTACCTTCCCCATCCCTTACCTCTTCAATAAACTCCTTTACCGTATCTCTGGCAGACTCCTCTGGCTTTTCGCCACAGGCTCTAAAAACAAAAAATACTAGCAGGACAGCTCCTACTATTAGAGCAACCCTTTTCATAGGCTTACCTCCTCTATAAGAAAGTGGTGTATTGACTTGGCAGCCTTTCTTCCCTCCGCTAGGGCTCTTACCACCGTGTCTCCACCGTTTACCACATCACCACCGGCAAAAAGCCCCCTTACAGAGGTCCTAAAGTTCTCATCCACTCTTATAGTTTTCCATTTAGTAAGCTCAAGCTCTGGCAGGTCCTCGTAGGCTACAGGGTTTGCCTTTTGCCCTATGGCAAATATGACCGAATCACACTCTATTATATGCTCTGATCCTTCCACTGGCACAGGCCTTGGCCTTCCGCTCTCGTCTGGCTCTCCCAGCTCCATCTTTATACACTTTAGGCCTACCACCTTACCTTCTTCGTCCCCTACTATCTCTATGGGCTGTGTTAGCCAATGAATTATGGCACCCTCTTCTGCAATGTGATCCCACTCCTCTTGGCGTGCAGAAGAGGTTTCCCTTGTCCTTCTATAGACCACATGGGTCTCCACTCCAAGCCTCAGTGCCGTTATGGCACAGTCCACCGCCGTAAAGCCACCACCTATTATGGCAGTTCTCCTTCCAAGGTTTACAGGCGTTGCGCTCTGTGGAAAAAGGTCTGCCCTTGCAAGCCCAACCCTTGTTAGCACCTCAATGGCAGAGTATACACCCTTCAGATGGTCCCCCTTTATACCCAAAGACCCCCTTCCTGCACCTACAGCCAAGAAGACAGCATGGTATTTTTTCAAAAGCTCGGAAAGCTTTACTGTCCTTCCCATCACATAACCAAAGAAGAACTTAACACCTAAATCCTCAAGCTCTTTTATATGCCAGTCTATTATCTCCCTGGGTAGCCTTGCATGGGGTATGCCGTAGGCCATCACACCCCCAGCCCTTGGCAGTGCTTCAAAGACATGCACCTCATGCCCCCACCTTGCCAGGTCATAGGCGCAGGCAAGGCCTGCAGGCCCAGCACCTATTACAGCTACCCTATAGCCCGTGGCTTTTTCCTTCTCCACGTCCACCTTTATGCCAGATATCCTTATAAAGTCTCCCACAAACTTCTCAAGGGCACCTATGCTTACGGGAAGCCCCTTATTCTTTCTGCCCCTTACCGTATCATAATACAGTATGCAAGAGCCTTCACACTGCCTCTCCTGTGGGCATATCCTACCGCATATGGAGGGGAAAGGGTCTGCCTCAATGATCTTTTTGTAAGCACCCACAAGGTCTCCTTCTGTTATCTTCTTTATAAAGCCAGGTATGTCCACATTTATGGGACAGCCCTTTATGCACCTTTGGTCCGCATCCTTGCAAAAAAGGCACCTCTGGGCCTCATCAAGGGCAAGAGGGACAGAATAGCCAAAGGCGTACTCTCTAAAGCCTTTTACCCTCTCTTGAGGGGGCATAAGAGGTTCGGGGTTCCTGTCTTCGTACCTTATACGCTTAGCCATTTAGTAAATAATTATATGCGGAAAGGTTAAAAGTGTTTATTTTAAGAGGTCCAAGAACTTATCAAGGGGCATGGGTTTGTTAAGATAATAGCCTTGTAGGTAATCACATTTCATTTTTGTTAATAAATCTACCTGCCATTTTTCTTCTACGCCTTCTGCTATGGTCTTTATGTTTAAAGCCTTACACATGCTTATTAGATGAACTACGATCCTTGATGTTTTTCCATCATCTTCCAGCCTATCCACAAAAGACTTGTCTATCTTTAGATAGCTTATAGGGAACTTGGAAAGGAGGGAAAGAGAAGAATATAAGACGCCAAAGTCATCAAGAACTATGCTTATACCTAATTTATGCACTTCTTCTAAGATTTTATGAGCCTTCTCTAAGTCCTTTATTACTGCCTCTTCTGTTATCTCCAAGTTTATAAGGCTTGGGCTAATTTCATACTTCTCTATAAGACTTTTAAGGTAATCTGGGAGGTCTTCATCTATACTGAGGGGGGAAAGGTTTAAATAGATGGGAACACTTATAGAATAGTCTTTTATGAGTCTCATGGCCTCTTCAAAGACCCAATAGTCAAGCCTTTTTGTGAGCCTTTTCTTTTCCACAATGTGTAAAAAGTCCTTGGGATACAAAAGGCCAAAAACGGCAGAATACCATCTTATAAGGGCTTCAGCTCCAACCGGTCTTAGGTCCTTTGAGCTATAGTAGGGCTGGAAGTGCAGTACAAACTCACCCCTCTCTATGGCATAGTTTAGTTCTTCTCCAATCTTTAGATCTTTTATTATTCTCTCTTCTTCACCCTTTTTATAATATGCAAAGGAAGAAGTGCCACCCTTTGCCTGTTTGAGGGCAAGAATAGCCTTTTCCACAAGCTCAGATGGGCTCCTTCCATCCAAGGGGTATATGGATATGCCTATGTTTACTGTGAGCTTTA
>Ga0101945_1000315_pt1:82500-85000 | contig 92616 bp, 70 predicted proteins | sample DewCreD2012metaG_2_FD_75246 | JGI IMG/M metagenome (GOLD analysis project Ga0101945, IMG submission 75246) | Hot spring sediment bacterial and archeal communities from British Columbia, Canada, to study Microbial Dark Matter (Phase II) - Dewar... ... | reverse complement strand
CGCTGCAGACCAGCCTGATTTCGCTTTCATCTATTTTGGAACTATCGACGTCGCCGGCCACCAAGCCGGCTGGATGACTGACCTGTATCTGCGCCAGATCGAGCGGGTGGATCAGGGCGTCGGCATGGTGCTGGACGCGCTGCGGCCGGAAGATAGCGTGCTGTTGCAAAGTGACCATGGTGGCCACGATCGCACGCATGGCACCGAGCTGCCCGAAGACATGTTGATTCCCTGGATAGCCGCTGGCCCGAGCATCCGACGTAATTATGTTATTCAAACGGATGTGACACTGCTCGATACTGCGCCAACGCTTGCTCGCATGCTGCAAATACCGGCTCATCCTCACTGGGAAGGCCGGTGTATCGACGCAATTTTTGAAACGTGAATTTTATCGAAACGGGATTGATGCAAAAAAGAAGGAGTCTTCAAACAATGGTACAAAAATTCTGGCGAATCGTGGGAATACTGGCCGTCGTAGGCGCGCTGGTTGCATGCGTTGCGCCGTCTCCATCGCCCGGAGCCGAAGGCGAGGCTGCATCGATTGCGCCTGCTGCGATGATACCGCCTTCTTCTCCTGGAGACGTACTGATCGTTGCGCTGCCGCTGGATCCGAACTCGATCAATCCGCCCAATGCCGCTGACCGCATGGCCGGCAATGTGATCAACCAGATTTTTGATAGCCTGATCGAGGTGGACAACGTTACCAATGAGCTGCGGCCTTCGCTTGCTACTGAATGGACGGTGAGCGAGGATGGCATGGAATACACCTTCAAATTGCGCCAGGGCGTGCGCTTCCACGATGGCTCACCTTTCGACGCGCAGGACATCGTTGCCACCTTCGAGGCGGGCCGAGACCCTGCTAACGCCTACGCTTCTGCGTACGCCAATGTCACCGTCGAGGTGGTGGACGATTTTACTGTGAAACTGAAACCGAACACGCCGGACGTCACCTTCCTGCGTTCGCTGGTCGGCTACAACATTATCTCCAACGAGCAGTTCGCCGCCGAAGGCAACGCCGGCATTGAGATCAGGCCGATCGGAACCGGACCGTTCAAATTCGTTGAGTGGGTCAAAGGCAGCCGCATCGTACTGGAGGCCTTCGAGGAGTACTGGGAGGAAGGGAAGCCGCATCTTCAGCAGGTGATCTTCCGTCCGATTCCGGAATCGTCCACGCGGCTGGCCGCCATTCAGACCGGCGAGGTTCACATTATCAACCGGTTGAATGCCGACGAGGCGAAGACGTTGGAAGGCGTCGACGGGATTGAGCTAATTACCTACCCCGCCGACCGCGTCTATTACATCGCCTTCAACAACCTCACCACTGGCGTCGGCAAACCGACCGAAGATGTGCGCGTTCGTCAGGCCATGAACTACGCTGTCGACCGGCAGGCGATTGTGGATAGCCTCTTCGGCGGCTATGCACGGTTGTCCGCGGGCTTTGTCACGCCGTGGAATTTGGGCTTCGACGAGTCGCTCCAGCCTTATCCTTATGATCCGGAGCGGGCGCGTGCCCTGCTGGCGGAGGCAGGCTATCCTGACGGCTTCACGATCGGCATGGCGTGCCCAATCGGCGCCTACACGAGCTTTGAGGAGGTCTGTCAAGCCGTGGCCAACTACCTGGCCGAGGTGGGCATCACGCTGGAGGGCGGCGAGATCGAGTTTTTGGAAAGCGGCGTCTACTGGGATCGTCAGTCGAGAAAGGAGCTGCCTCCGCTCTTCGGCGATAGCTGGTCGGCGGCTGTAGGCGAGGCGTTGCCTCGCCTGGTAGGAGCGCTGGGCGGCTGGCAAGAAAGTTACTCCGCCTGGTCTGATCCGGAAATCGACCGCTACCTGGCCGCCATCAGCAGCACCTTCGACCTCGAGAAACGTGCAGCGCTGTACAAAGAACTTCAGGCGTATATGTACGAAAATCCGCCGTTCATCTATCTGTATGAGCCGATTACCTTCGAGGCGATCCGATCTTTCGTGAAAGGGTATGCGCCGAACTCGGTGGAGCAGTATTACCTGAAACACGTCCATTTGGCCGAGTGACGATTGGGCCAGTTGACGAATGTGACAAGGCCGATTTACGTTGACTACCTGCCAAACCTGGAACGCGCTCCGTTTGGCAGGTAGTACTCTGTCGAGCATGAATCTTTGGATACAAATGTTTCATCTGGAGGCCCGTAGGCGCAGCTCGTAGCTGTGCATCCCTGGTCATCCCACGACTTTCAGGGCCTATCAAGAGCGTGCGGCTACGAGCCGTCATGATTCTACCTTAGGCGAATGCAACATTATTTGTTAAGGCGTCTTGCGCAGTCTTTGTTGTTGCTTTTCGGGGCGCTTGTGCTGGTTTTCTGGATGGTGCGTCTCACCGGCGACCCGGCTGCATTACTGATTGCGCGAGATTTTGCCTCACCTGAGCAACTGCAAGAGATGCGCGCGGCGCTCGGCTTGGACGATCCCCTGCCTGTTCAATTCATTCGCTACGCCGGCGATGTGCTGCGCGGTGATCTGGGCT
>Ga0101945_1000311_pt1 | contig 93330 bp, 92 predicted proteins | sample DewCreD2012metaG_2_FD_75246 | JGI IMG/M metagenome (GOLD analysis project Ga0101945, IMG submission 75246) | Hot spring sediment bacterial and archeal communities from British Columbia, Canada, to study Microbial Dark Matter (Phase II) - Dewar... ... | reverse complement strand
CTACCGGTACATCGACCATCGCAATCGCGACCCCAAGCCCTTCGTCTGGACCAAGAGCGCCGACCAGATCCTGGCGAGCTTGGCCAGATTTCTTAATCGCAATCTCGACTCAGGACACTAGGGCCCTGTCCCGGAAAGGCCCGTTCGGGGAGGGGAAGCTGGGGTGGTCTAGGAGCCTGTCCCGAAAGATCCTTCGGGCACACGGGATCGGGGTCCCCAAAAATCGCGCAACGATTTTTGGGGTGATCCAGAAGGCTCCAACAACCGCCGTGCTGCAGCAGGAGCACGCCCAGGACCGGCCAAAGCATAGACGGAACCCCTTGGGGGTTCCGGGCCGTAAGAAGGAGCGTGGGGATTGCGAGGGGAGCCCTCTTGAACCCACCGGACGCCCACTCGGCGGAGGCCGAGCGGCGGGCCCGACTGTTCGAGGAGATCGTCCGCCGGTACAGCCGTCATGTGTACAACCTGGCGTACCGGATGGCGGGCAACGACGCGGACGCCAAGGACCTGACCCAGGAGGCTTTCCTGCGGGTGTACCGGTCCCTGGACAAGGTGCAACCCGACGTGCCCCTGGAGGGCTGGCTGTACCGCATCGTGACGAACCTCTTCATCGACTCGGTGCGCAGGCGGGGCCGGGTCCGCCTGGCGTCCCTCGACGAGCCTGCCACCACGCAGCGCGGCGGGGAGGTGGAGCGCCACGTCTCGGACTCCTCGGGAAACCCCGAGACCCTCGTGGTGGACCCCGTGCTGGACGGGCAGATTCAGAGCGCCCTCGCCGAGCTGTCGCACGAACTGCGCGTGGTGGTGCTCCTGAGCGACGTGGAGGGGTTCTCGTACGAGGAGATCGCCCAGATCCTGGGCGTCCCCGTGGGTACCGTGAAATCGCGCCTGCACCGGGCCCGCCGGTTCCTGCGGGACCGGCTGGCGCCCCTGTACCGCTCCGGCGCGGGTGAGGTGTCGCAGGCGGAGGCCGAAGGGTGAACCGCAAGCTCGAGCGCCTGATCAGCGCCTACCTGGACGGCGAGGTGACGCCGGAGGAGCGCCGTGAGGCGGAGCGGGCCCTTGAGCGCGACCCCCAGGCGCGGCGCTTCTACGAGGAGCTCCGAGAGGTCCGGGCGCTCCTGCGGGGCCTGCCCGAACGCGAGGCGCCCCCCGACCTGGAGGAGTCCGTGTTGGCCTACGCGCGCCGGGGCGGGGCGCGGGGCGGCCGCTCGTGGTGGGCCGGCCGACCTGCGCTGCTGGCTGCGGTGGCCGCGGCCGCAGCCATCGTGCTGTTGTTTCCCGTGGTCCGCGGCGAGCTGGACCGGCTGCGGGCGTCCGAAGTAGGCGTGGCGTGGTTCGTGCGCGAGCACACGGTGCAGACCGCAGCTGACCCCCTGGCGGACCGGGCATACCTCGGGGTGTTGTTCACCGACGCCAACCTGGCGCTGGCGGGGGAGCAGCCGAAGCCGGCAGAGGAGGAACGGCGGTGAGGTGGGTGGGCGTGGCCGCGGCGCTGGTGCTCGCAGCCTCGGCGGGTGCTTCGCAGGACGTGCCCACGCCCCTCGGCATCCTGCGGCGGGCCGTCGAGGCTCCCCTTCGCGTGGACTACGAGGGCACCAAGGTGTTGACCGCGGTGCGCCAGGACGGCGGGGAGACCGTGCGGGTAGCGATCTGGCACCGTCCCCCCCACGCCTACCGGATGGAGTTCCTGTCCCCGCGGCGGCTCGCGGGCCGCGTGCTCCTGGACGACGGTTCCACGACCTGGCACTACGAGCCGTCTTTGCACCTCGCGATCCGGGGCCCGTCCCTCGCCAGGTCGGAGGCGTCGCAGGTCGAGCCGGTCCCGGAGAACTACGTGGCGAGGCTGCTGGGCACGGACCAGGTAGCGGGCCGGGCCGCGTACCTGCTGGCCCTGCTGCCCAAAGCGGAAGGCGTGACCCGCCGCTTCTGGGTGGATCGGGCCACGGGGCTCGTCCTGAAGTCGGAGGAGGCGGACGCGGAGCGCGGCGTGTACTTCACCAGCACCTTCACCCGCATCACCTTCGGCCCGCTTCCCCAGGAGATCTTCCGGTTCCACCGGCCCGCGGGCGTGCGGGTGGTGGAGATGACGGGCGAGCCGCGTCCGTTCGTACGGTTGTCCGAGCTGTCGCGGGCGGTGGGCTTCCCGACGATGGCGGCCGCGGAGCTGCCCGCGGGCTTCCGGTACCGGGGCGGAGGGGTATCCCGCTTCGGCGGGCTCGTGGCCGCGGTGCTCTGGTACTCGGACGGCGCCACCACGGTATCCCTGTTCCAGCTACCCTCCAGCCGCATGGCCAACCCGCCTGGCGGTGAGACCTTGCGCGTGGGCAACACCCTGGTCCGCGTACACACCGCAGGCTACCTGCGGGTGGCGGTTTGGGAGCGCGGCGGCGTGCGGTTCGCGGCGGTGGGGAGCGTGCCGCTTGCGGTCCTGCGGGGGTTCGTGGCGAACAGCGACCCGGATCCTTCCACGGAGGCCCGGCGCGTGGAGGAGGTGGCGCGGGAGATCGGGGTGACGCCCGACCGGGTGGCAGACCTCCGGGACCGCGGCCTCAGCTTCGCTCAGGTGCGAGAGGCACTCGGCGCGAGCCGCGCCACGACCCAGGCGGCACCGCGCCAGAACCCCGTCCCCTCGCTCCTGGACGTCGTGGAGCGGTTCCAGGACCAGCTCCAGCGCCTGCGCTCACCGGGCCTGCGCTAGGCCGCAGAACGCCAGGATTGCCTCGCGCAGCAACTTGGCGGCCACCACCGGAGTGAGTCCCGACGGGTCCCAAGGCGGCGAGGTTTCCACCAGGTCCAGCCCCACCGTGCGCAGCCCGCGCAGCAGGCCCAAGGCCTGCACGAGGTCGTCGAAGCCCAGGCCTCCGGGCTCAGGGTTCCCGACCCCCGGCGCAGAGGAGGGGTCCAGCACGTCCAGGTCCAGGCTGACGTAGACCGGGTAAGCCCTGAGCTCCTCCAGCACCGTCTCCGGGACGGTCAGGGCCGAGTGGACCCAGCGGCAGTGCTCCTGCGCGAACGCCCACTCCTCCCGGGTGCCGGACCTGGCGCCGAGCAGCGCGACGCAGCCGTCTCCGAGGACTTCCCACGCCCTGCGGACCGCGCACGCGTGGGACCAGCGGTCGCCCTCGTATTCGTCGCGCAGGTCCAGGTGCGCGTCGAAGGTTACCAGCCGGAGATCTGGGTGATGGCGGTGCAGGCCGCGTAGGGCCCCGACCGTCGCGGTGTGGTCGCCACCCAGCAGCACAGGGACGGTGTCGGGTTGCAAGGACGCCACGGCGCGCTCCACCTCGGCCACCATGGCCTCGGGCTCGAGCTCGCGGACCTCGAGGTCCCCGAGGTCGCCGAGCCCGACCTCGCACAGGTCGAGCCCCAGTCCCGGGCTGTACGTCTCGAGGCTCCAGGAAGCCTCCCGGACCGCCCGGGGCCCTTCTGCCGCCCCGTGGCGGTACGACTGGGTGCGGTCGTACGGGACGCCGACGAGCGCGACCCGCACCGGACCCTCTTCGCCCGCGCCCAAGAACGGTCTTCCGCCGCTCACACGAACACCTGGCTAGACCCCGCGGTCTTGGGTGTTCGCGAGGACTTCTCGGACATGGCCCTAGGCCTCCAGCACGTCCCGGAGGAACGGTGGAGGGTTCAGCGAGGCCACATGCTGTAGCCCTGTGTAGTACCGCAGCCCCAGGCCCGCGACCCTGCGATCCACCTGTTGCGGGTCCAGCGCTTTGGGGTCGTGGCGCTTGGAAGCCAGGGTGAACGTCCACAGCACACCCGGGTAGCTCGGCACGCACGCGAGGTACGTGCGGACCACCGGGAAGTGCTGACGTAGGTTGCGGCGGACTTCCGCAACCAGGTCCTGCTGGTACAGAGGCGAACCGCTCTGGACCGCGAGGACGCCGTCCTCCCCCAGGAGCCTGTGGAGGTCGCCGTAGAAAGCGGCGCCGAACAGGGGCACGGACGGACCCTGGGGGTCCGTGGAGTCTACCAGGGCTACGTCGAAGCGCTCCGCGCAACCTCGGACGTACGCGAAACCGTCCTCAATACGCAGCTCCGTCCGCGGGTCCTCGAACGCCTCGCCAGGGATCTGCGGGATCCACCGGAGGGTGGCGTCCACCACCATGCGGTCGATCTCCACCATCACGGCGCGCTCCACGGGGTGCTTGAGCGCTTCCTCCAGGAGACCCCCGTCCCCTCCGCCCACGATCAGGACCCGTTTCGGAGCGGGATGCGTGACGAGCGGCAGGTGCGCCAGCAGCTCGTGGTAGCAGAACTCGTCGGCTTCCGAGGTCTGGACTGCGTCGTCGAGCACCAGCATGCGGCCGAACATGGGCGTGCGGACGACGCGCACGCGCTGGTACGGCGAGGCGGCATCGAAGAGCACCTCGTCCGTGCGGTAGACTTGGGCGAAGCCCTCGCCCCCGTGGTCCCACAGCCACTCCGCCATGCGCCTCCCTCCCGGTCTACGAGTCCGGCCAGAAGAGGGCCGCGGCCACCGCGCAGCCCACCCGCTCCACCACGTGTTCCCGCACCGCCACCACCACCTCGCGGAGGGTGAGCCCGCGCACGTCGAAAGCCTCCCGGACCATGCGGCGGACGATCTGCTCGGCGTTCTCCGCGGTCCCCTTGTGGGAGTACTCCATGATGACCCCGTACCGGTCTTCGCTGAACCCGACCCCTACCGCCGCCGCGATCCGCTCCCCGGGGACGTGGCTCGTGATGCGGGCGTACACCGCAGGCATGAGGGTGCCCTCCGGGACCCGGCGCATGGGCACCAGCCGCGCCCCCGCGGGAAGGATGCTGGTGACCCGCAGAAAGTTCAAGTTGGCGATCCCCGCGTCCAACAGGGCCCGGTCGAAGGCGTTGATCTCCGTGGATCCCTCCCCGGCACCCGCCACCACCGTGACCGCTCTTGGCACCTGCCACATGGAAGCCCTCCGCACAGGGGTTGGAACGCAACAGCCCCTATCGTAGGGCTGCCGGCCCCGGCCAGCAACCCGCCGGCAGGAGCCCCGGACCGGGCCGTCCAACTGAACGGGCGGTGCCGTGCGGGACCGGTCGGACACCCTGTACTCGCCCCAGGAAGCGCTGCCTCCAGACGAGCGCGCTGCCTGGCAACTCGGCCGGCTGCGGGAGGTGCTGCGGGAGACTCGGGCTCCCGCGGCCCTGGAGCGCGCCCGGGAGGCGGGTCTGCTGGACGGGCCGTGCACGTGGGAGCGCCTGCGTACGGTGCCCGTGCTGCGCAAGGAAGACCTGCCGGCCTTGCAGGCAGGCCGCTGGCCCCTGGGCGGTTGGGCGTCGTGGGAGCGCGTCCGGCGCCTGTTCCGGTCCCCCGGCCCCATCTTCGAGCCCGAGGGACCGGGACCGGACTACTGGGGGTGTGCCCCGGTCCTGCACGCTGCGGGCTTCCGCGCGGGCGACGTGGTCCTGAACAGCTTCTCCTACCACCTGACGCCTGCCGCGTGGATGGTGGAGGGCGGGCTTGCGGTCCTCGGCGCGGTGGTCATCCCCGGAGGCGTGGGCAACACGGAGATCCAAGCCCGAGCCGCCTTTGAGCTCGGTGCCACGGGCTACGCGGGCACCCCCAGCTTCCTGGCTGCACTCCTTGAGCGCGCAGACGAGCTGCGGATCCCGCTTCGGTTCGAGGTCGCGCTCGTGAGTGCAGAACCCCTGCCCCCAGCGCTCCGGGAGCGGTTCGAGGCCAGGGGGATCCGCACCCAGCAGGCGTACGGAACCGCGGACGTGGGCATGGTGGCGTACGAGTGCCCGCACAAGCAGGGGATGCACCTGCTGGACCGGTGCCTCGTGGAGCTCCTGGACCCCTACACCCGCGAACCTGTCCGGCTAGGGGAGGTGGGCGAGGTGGTGGTGACACTCCTCGACCCCACCTACCCGCTGCTGCGGCTCGCGACCGGGGACCTCTCGGCGCTGTGGGCGGACCCGTGCCCTTGCGGCCGCACCGCGCCGCGGCTGCAGGGTGTGCTCGGGCGGGTGGCCGAGGCTGTCAAGGTACGCGGGGTCTTCCTGTACCCCGCGCAGCTGCGAGCCGTGGCGAGCCGCCACCCCGAGGTGCGCCGGTACCAGTTCCTCGTCCGTAGGTCAGCGGACCGCGACGAACTGATAGCACGGCTTGAGGCCGCTGGGCCGCAAGAGCTGGCGGAACGGTTCGCGCAGACCGTGCGCGAGGTGACGGGGCTGCGGGCGCAGGTGGAGTTCGTGCCCGACGGGACCCTGGAGGACGACGCCCCTGTGCTTGTGGACGAGCGGCGCTGGGGCTGACGGCCCGTCTGAGGCGCAACGCGGCTCCTAAGAGCTGGACCCGGAGGAGCCCTCCTTGAGAGGGGCCGGGGTCCCCAAGAGTCCCCGGGCAATTCTTGGGGTGGTCTAGCCGGGGGGCGGGAGTGCGAGCGGGCCGCTGGCCTGCCCGACGGCCCGGCCGAGCTGGCGGGCGCGGTACATGGCCAGGTCTGCGGCGAGCATCAGCTGCTGCGGGCTCGCCCCGTCGTCCGGGTACGTGGCAGCCCCTACGGTCAGGCGCGGGTGCAGCACCTGGCCTTCCACCCGCACCCGCACGCGCTGGACCTCGTCCACGACCGCCTGCGCCACCAGCGCGGCCCCTTCAACCCCGGTGTTGGGCAACACCAGGGCGAACTCGTCCCCTCCGATCCGGAAGACTAGGTCCGTGGCCCGCACGGACCGGCGCAGAGCCTGGGCCGCGGACTGCAGCAGGAGGTCGCCGGCGTGGTGGCCCAGGCTGTCGTTGGTCCGCTTGAGCCCTCGGAGGTCCGCCACGAGCAGCGAGAACGGACGGCCGGAACGCTCCGCGCGCTGGCACTCCCAGGCGACTGCCTCGTCGAACCGGCGTCGGTTGTACAGCCCCGTGAGGGGGTCGGTGGCCGCGACCTCGCGGAGGGAGGTGAGGGCCGCCTCCAGCCTCCGGTTCGCCTCCCGGGTGTCGGCCAGCCCTTTCACCGCAAGGCTCGCCAGCAGCCACACGCTGGTCGCGAGCAAAGTCCCTCCGGGCCCGGCCCGTAGGGCTGTCACCATCAGGTGGGACAGGGGTACGTACAGGACAACCGCGGCCCCGGTGAGGGCGACCCAGCGCGCCGGCCGCAGGTGCACGGGGTCGTGACTGTCGAGGAAACGCCCCACGGACACGACGACGCCCGTGAGCGCCCCGAAGGCGCCCCCGGCGACGAGAAGGGCAAAGGCCTCCTGCCAGGTGGGGCTCTGGGGTAACGCACCGGGCACCATGGCGTGGAAGACCGCGTCGGCCAGGGCGAGCCCTGCCGTGGCGTTGCCCACGTACAGCACAGCACGCCACACACTGGCCCGCTGGGTGGCTGCCAGAACCAGCGCGGACAGGAGGTTGAGCGGGATCCCGACCGGCCAGCCCACCAGCCACACGCCGGCCAGGGCCACCGGCCCTTGCATGGTGTACACCACCCCGCCCGGAAGGCGCACGGTGATCAGGTTGCCAGCCGCCCCAAGCGCGAGCAGCAGGCCCACGGGGCCGAGGTCCACCTCAGACAGCCTCGGCAGGCCCGCCACAGCCAGCCCGAGGCCGACGCACCCCCACGCGGCCGCGTAAGCCCGGTAGGCGGGCGCATGGCCGTCGGTGGCCCGTCCGGCCGACCGTGGGAGCTCAAGGTCGCGCCCGTCCGGCCAGCGTCGGGGTGTCGGATCGTGCACGTTTCCTCCTGGGATCGGCGTCCTGGAGAACGACCCTCCCGCCTATTGAACGGCGGCGCGGCGCTCTTTGGTCCAAGCGGGCAGCCTGTGTTACAATCCCATTATCAACGCAGCGCGCGCTGTGCCGGAAGGAGGTGTGAACATGGCTACCGTCCGCGTGGGAAAGGACGAGTCGCTGGATAGCGCCCTCCGCCGGTTCAAGCGCCAGGTCCAGCGTTCCGGCATCCTCGTGGAGGCCAAGCGGCACGAACACTACGAGAAGCCGAGCGACCGGCGTCGGCGCAAGGCCGCAAAGCGGGCCCGCAAGGCGTCCCGCTAGGGCCAGGCGCCGGCCGCACGGCGGGCGAGGATCCTACCGGGCTCCGAGGGCTTCGGAGCCCGGTTCGTTTGGAGGGCTTCGGAGTGAGCCTCGCGGCGAGGATCGCGGAAGACCTGCAGCGGGCGCTCAAGAACCGGGACGAGGTACGGCTGTCGACCCTGCGCCTGGCGCGGGCCGCTCTGCACAACCTGGAGATCGAGCGCGGCCGCCCGCTCTCCGACGAGGAGGCCCTGGAGGTGCTGCGCCGTGAGGTCAAGCGCCGGCGCGAGGCCATCGAGGCATACCGGCGAGGTGGCCGCGAAGAGGCCGCCCGCCGGGAAGAGCTGGAGATGGCGGTCCTGCTCGAGTACCTGCCGCAGCCGCTGTCCGAGGACGAGCTGCGCAAGCTGGTGGACGAGGCCATCCGCGAGACGGGGGCCAGGGACCCCGGGGAGGCGGGCCGGGTCGTGGGCTGGGTGATGGCGCGGGCCCGGGGACGGGCGGACGGGCGGCGGGTGGCCGAGCTTGTGGCTGAAGCCCTGCGGTCGGGCTAGGGGCGATGGCGGGCCGGGGGGCCAGGCGGGCACGGAGGGCGCACAGCGCGGGCGGGGTGGTGTACCGCCGCGGGCCTCAGGGCCCTGAGGTGTTGCTCCTGCGTCACGAGAGCGGCAAGTGGATGCTCCCCAAGGGCACCACCGAGGCCGGAGAGACCGACGAGCAGGTGGCGCTGCGGGAGGTGACGGAGGAGACAGGACTGCGCAACGTGCGCTGCGTCGCCGACCTGGGCGAGGAGCGCTACCAGTTCTACTGGCGGCCCGAGCGAACCTTCTACGACAAGACCGTGCACTACTACCTGCTGGAGTGGCAGGGTGGCGAGGAGCCCGCACCGCAGCGGGAGGAGGGATTCGTGGACGCGCAGTGGGTGCCCATCGAGGAGGCGGTGCGCCGCGTCCGCTACCGGGAGACCCAGGAGGTGCTGCGCAGAGCGCGGCAGGCCCTCGAGGCCCAGGCCGTTTCGGAGGGGGAACGCGCGTGATCCCGGACCCCGAGGCCTTCGTGGAGGACACCCTCCGGAAGTACGCGGAGTTCGTCAACCCCGGTCTGGTCAGGCTGTACCGCTTCGCCGGGGTGGAGACGGTGGAGTGGGAGGCCGAGGGGGTCGTGGTCCGGGACGTGCACGGCCGCGAGTATCTGGACTTCTCCGGGGGCCCCGCGGTCTTCGCGTTGGGCCACCGTCACCCGCGGGTGGTGCGGGCGGTGGTGGAGCAGATCCAGCGGATGCCCATGTCGGTGCGGGCGATGCCCCGCAGGCCGGAGGCAGAGCTCGCCGCGCTGCTGGCCGAGGTCACCCCGGGCGACCTGCGGTACTCGTTCTTCTGCAACAGCGGTGCAGAGGCCGTAGAAGGTGCGCTCAAGCTGGCGCGCCTGGTGACCGGCCGTCCCGGCTTCGTGGCGACAGAAGGGGCCTTCCACGGGAAGACCTTCGGCGCGCTCTCGGCTACCGGCCGCGACAAGTACCGAAAGCCCTTCGAACCGCTGGTGCCCGGCTTCCGCCACGTGCCCTACGGCGACGCGGACGCCCTCGCGGAGGCCGTGGACGCGAGCGTGGCCGCGGTGGTGGTGGAGCCGATCCAGGGCGAAGGCGGGGTCCGCCTGCCCCCCGACGACTACCTGCCCCGGGTCCGGGAGATCTGCGACCGGGCGGGGGCCCTGCTGATCGTGGACGAGGTGCAAACAGGCCTCGGCCGCACGGGCCGCATGTTCGCGAGCGAGCACTGGGGTGTGGTGCCCGACGTGCTGACGGTGGCGAAGGCGCTCGGCGGTGGGGTGATGCCCATCGGCGCCTTCGTGGCGCGGCCGCACCTGTGGCAGGCGTTCTCGCAGGACCCCTACCTGCATTCGTCCACCTTCGGCGGTAACCCCGCAGCCTGCGCGGCGGGGGTGGCAACCCTGCAGGTCCTGTTGGAGGAACGGCTCCCAGACCGCGCGGCGCAGATGGGCGAGCTGCTGATCTCGTCGTTGCGGGACGTGGCGGGCCGGCACCCCCGTTGGGTGCGGGACGTGCGCGGAAAGGGGCTGCTGGTGGGCGTGGAGTTCGCAGACCCCGACGTGGCGCTGCTGGCCTCTGCCGAGGCCATGGCGCGGGGCGTGATCTTCTTCTTTTCCCTGAACCGCCCGGAGGTCGTGCGGCTGGCGCCGCCCCTCATCGTGGAGCCGGCCCACGTGGAAGCTGCCTGCCGCGCGCTGGAGGGCGCGCTGGAGGCGGTCACCGAGACCCTCGGGCAGCCGCTCTGACCCGCGGATGGTCCCCCGGTCCGAGTACGAGGAGCGCCAGCAGCGGACCCGACATCGGGCGGCGGCTCTCGGACTCAGCGCGCTGGTCTGCGTGTCCGGCCCGTTCTATGAGCGCCCCGGGGACGTGGCGTACCTCTGCGGGCACTTCCCGCCGTTCCCCACCTCGGAAGGGGACGGAGAGGTGGCGGGGACCGGCCACGCGGTGCTCGTCCTCGACCGAGAGCGCACAGTCCTCCTGGTGGACACGCCGTGCTACCGGGAGGATCTGGTGGTGGCCTCCGAGGTGCGGGTAGCGCGCGACCTCTGGCGGGAAGCCGCACGGCTCCTGGAACGGGCTTCCGGACCCCTGGGGTGTGTGGGGTGGGACCGACTCCCAGCCGAGGGGCTTGAGGCGTTGCGGGCCGCTGCACCTGGGCTTGTGCGGGCCGACGACGTGGTACGCGCCCTCCGCAGGCGGAAGAGCCCGCTGGAGGTGGAGCTGCTGCGGGCGGCGTGCGCGTGCGCGCGGGAGGTCCTGCTGGCTTCCGCCGCCAGTTGCCTCGCGGGCGTCTCCGAACGCGAAGTGTCGGCCCGGGGCGTCGCCGCGGGCCTCCTTGCGGGAGCGGACTTCGTCCGCTACCTGCGGGTGCACTCGGGGCCGTGGAGCGCCTGGCCCACGCGGTGGCCTCCAGCCACCGACCGCCTTCTCGAGAAGGGTGACCTGGTGCTGCTGGACGCCGTCGGCGCGCGCAGCGGGTACGCCTTCGACGTGGGCCGCACGTCCCTCGTGGGGTTCGACGCCCTCCCGTGGCAGCGCCACCTGCTCGAGGCCACACAAAAGGCGCTGGGCAGGGCCCTGGAGGCCATCCGGCCTGGGAAGCGCGCGGGCGACGTGGCCGCGGCCGTGCTCGCCGCGTACGAAGCCGCGGGGCTGCGAGAGCACGCCTCCCCGTTCGTCGGACACGGGATCGGGATCGAGACCGTGGAGGCCCCGTTGCTGCGGGAAGGGAGCCAGCAGGTCCTGCAGGAGGGGGCGGTGCTGTGTGTCGAACCCGCAGTGTACGTGCCCGGCCGGGGCGGCGCCTGCGTGGAGGAGGTGGTGGTGGTCGTCGAGGGCGGGTGCGAGGTCCTGAGCGCGACCGTCCCGCGACGGCTGTGGGAGTAGGACCGATTGTTTCGTCCCACGAGGGTTCCAAGCACCGCGAAGGGTCCGCAGCTCCGACCGAACCGAAGTCGCGCTCGCGCACGTCCCGCCCTCAGGACCCTTAAGCACGGGGGTGGCAACGAACTTGCTCAGACCCCGGGTGGGTTCGCCCAGCTTGTCCGGCTGGCGGCGACGGGAGGACTGATGACGGAGGGGGCACGGACACGGGTCCTTGTCGTAGACCCTCACCCGATCTTCCAGGTCGGGCTCGAGGCGATCCTGCGCCAGGACACCCGCATCGAGCTGGTGGGCCTTTGCGACAACGCGCTGGCGGCGCTGGAGGCGTGCACGAAGGCCCAGCCGAACCTGGTGATCCTCGAGGTCCACCTGCCCGGGATGAACGGGGTGGATCTGTGCCGGTCCATCAAGCGCGAGCACCCGGGGGTGGAGGTCCTCATCCTCACTGCGGACGACCACGACGAGACCGTGTTCGAGGCCATCCGGGCCGGCGCCACGGGCTACATCCTCAAGGACATCACGCCGGAGAACCTCCTCCGGGCCATCCACTCCATGATGCGGGGCCAGACCATGATCCACCCGCGGATCGCCCGGAGGGTCCTGGACCGGCTCTCCTTCATCGCGCAGGACCAGGAGCGGGGCGGCCGGCTGTACGGGGACGGGCTGACGGAACGCGAGATCGAGATCCTGGTGGAGGTCGCCAAAGGAGCGACCAACAAGGAGATCGCCAGGAAACTGTTCATCTCCGAGAGTACCGTCAAGAGCCGGCTGCGGAACATCTTCCGGAAGATTGACGTGCGGGACCGCGCGGAGGCGGCGGCCTACGCCATCCGCAAGGGATACATGCGCTGACGGTAGGCGGGAACCTCACTCCCGGGGTCCACGTTCCGTCCGGAGAGCACAAGCAGGGTCACTCGGGTGGCGTCGTTCGCCGGGCGTCCATGCGTCGAAGGATTCCAAGAGCCTGGCCACTCGGGCGTTGCCGTCGCTCGGCCACCCTGGCACACTACGGTCCATGCTGGGTCGGGAGCAGGCCTACGACCAACCGAAGCCGACGTTGCGGTGGGCGTACCAGACCCTGGGCGAGTTTCGCTATCCCGCGCGCATGCGCGCCCGGTACGTGCTCAGCTGGGTGCCGCGTGGGTTCCAGCCAAGGGCGGTGTGGGACGCCGGGTGCGGGCCGGCGCAGCTGACCTTCGAGCTCGCCCGCCGGTATCCACAGGCCTGGGTGCTGGGCACCGACCTCAACGAGCGGTGGGTGCTCCGGGGCCGGGCGCTGGCTGCGCGGACGCGGCTGCGGAACGTGTCATTCGAACAGGAGGACTTGAGGGAAGTCGGGCACCCGGGCGCCTTTGACTTGGTGGTGTGTTGCGACGTGCTGGAGCACGTGGACGACGACCAGGCGGCGGGCCGCCATCTGGGGGAGAGTCTCAACGCCGGCGGCGGGCTGCTGGTCCACGTACCGGCTCGGGGCCGGTTCCAGTCGCCGCGTTTGGCCTTCCGGCGGTGGAAGCGGCCCAGTACGGTGGACACTGCGCACCTTGACCGCGGCCGGGTGCACGTGCGCGAGGGCTACACGCCAGCCGAGCTCAGGTCCCTGCTGGAAGCCTGCGGGCTTCGGGTGGACCGGTGGCGATGGACCTTCGGAAGCCTGGCCATGGGCGCTTACACACTGCACGAGGTCCTCGAGCAGCGCAGACTCGCGTACTGCGTTGTGGCCTTCCCCCTGCTGATGGCGGTGGGTGCCCTGGACGACCTCGTGCCCCATCGGGACGGGGCGGGCCTGCTGGTCTACTCGTTCTGTGCCGTATGACCGATCGGCTACAGGGCCTCCTCCGATCGGCCGTAGACCGGTGCCCCACGCGGACCTTCCGACCCGCCCGGGAGGGGCGGGCTGCGGCTAGCCGGTCGAGAGGACCATTGGACGCGATCGAGCGCTTTCCACGGGGGCGGAGGCCTGATAAGAAGGGAGCATACCGCACAGGGGGTGAGCTGTGGCGACGGCTGTCCGGTGGGAGCGAGACTCCAGGGCAGGCGCGAGCGACCGCCCGGAGACGGAGCGGTTGCTCGCCGCGGTACGCGAGGCGGCCCGCACCATGCAGTTCGGGCACATCCTGATCAAGGTCCAGGACGGGCGGGTCGTGCAGGTGGAGAAGACAGAGAAGGTCCGCTTCGAATAGGAGGAGTCCGCGGAGCCGCCCCGGTGCGGGCGGAAGCTAGACCGTAACAAGGGCTGACCCGAAAAAGACACGGGAGGCCTCCTGCCAGGGAGCAGGAGGCCTATTTGTTTGCACCGGGGCGGGTGATGGAGCAGATCAGCGTGCGGACCTCGGAGTGCCGCAGGGTTGACGACAGTGGCCACCTGGGACCCGTGGTGGTCGGTGACCGCGTGGTGTACGGAGACCGGGTGTGGAGGGTGGTGGGGATCTACCTGGTGTACGACCCCGCCACCGGACAGTCGGACGAGTACTGCGTTCTGAGCGGACTCGCGAACGGGGCGTCTTCAGAGTCGGAGGGACGGTGAAGGGAGGCGATGGCATGAGCCGGTGGTGGAGGACCCAAGCGTGGCTGGCGGCGGCCCTGGTGCTGGCGTTGGGGCTCGTCGCCGCGGCGCAGACGCCCGAGGAGTACGTCCTCGGGCCTGGGGACGTGGTGGACATCGTGGTGTTCGGCGAGCCCACGCTGACCGTCACGGTCACCGTCCGGCCCGACGGCCGGATCAGCTACCCGATGCTGGGAGAGGTGCAGGTGGCGGGGCTGCGGCCCGCAGACCTGGCCGCGCGGATCGCCGAGGGGCTCCAGCGCTACATCCGGCGCCCTCAGGTGACCGTGTCGCTGCGGGAGGCGCGCGTGCGTCCGTACGTGTACCTGGTGGGTCAGGTGGCCCGACCGGGTGCGTACGAGATCCAGCGGGGCTGGACGGTGGTCCAGGCCATCGCGTTCGCGGGGGGCGTGACCCCGCGAGCGGACCTGCGAAAGTCGCAGATCGTCCGGCAGAAGGAGACCATCCCGGTGGACCTGGAGCGGCTGCTGCTCCGCGGCGAGACCCAGGAGGCCCCCGCGGTGGTCAGCGGGGACGTGGTGGTGATCCCGGAGTCGGCCCTGCGCCGGGTCTACGTGTTGGGTTTGGTCATGAGGCCAGGCGTGTACGAGATCTCCGAGGGCGCGCGCCTGCACGAGGCCATCAGCATGGCGGGCGGGCCGGAGCGCCGCGGGGCGCTGGAGGCCGTGGGGTTGATCCGCCAGGACACGCCGCAGCGGGCGCGGCTGCAGACCTACGACCTGACGCGGTTTTTGCGCGGCGCGGACGTTTCGCAGAACCCCGTGCTGCAGACGGGAGACGTGGTCTTCGTACCCGAGACGAAGACGCCGGACTGGGAGATGTTGCTGCGCGGTCTCAGCTTCATCTTCCCGTTCCCCTTGATCCGCTGGTAGCGCGGAAGCCTGGAAGGAGGCCGACCATGGAGTTCTGGCAGTACTACCGAGTCTTGCGCCGTCGCAAGTGGATCTTCGCCCTGGTCCTGCTGCTGACCCTCGGAGCGGTGATCTACGGATATCAGCCGCCCCCCGCGGGGTACGCGGCCACCGCTTCCATCAAGGCGGAGAGCCCCGCAGCCGTGCTGTCCGTGCTCAACAGCCGGACGGTGCTCGCGGAGACCGCGAAGGCCTTGCGGACGACGCCCGGCGCCCTGCACCGCCGGATCGTGGTGCGGGAGGACCGCGACGGGGGTCTCGTGCGGGTCATGGCGCTGGGGGACACGCCCGAGGAGGCGGAGAGAGTGGCCAACGCCTTCGTCCAGGCCGGGCTGCGCGTGTACGAGGGTCTGATCCGTGAGGGCGCCACCCGCCAGCGGGAGTTCATCCAGGCACAGCTCCGGCAGGCCCAGGCCCGGCTGGACCGCGCGGAGGCCGCCCTGGCCCGCTTCCGCACGCGCAGCGGTGCGGCCCTCAGCCCCACGGTGGCCGCGGCCCTGGACCGCACCCTCGCCCTGGAGGCCGCCCGGGACACGGCCCTGGCCGAGCGGGCGGACGTGGAGGCGCGTCTTGCGGCCACGGATGCCCTGCTGAGCCGCGAGCAACGGACGCGGTCTGAGCGCGTGGTGCGGGAGAACCCCGCCGCGCAGCGCATCGAGAGCGAGTTGGTCGGCCTGCAGATCGCGCTGAACGCGGAGCTGGCGGTCCACACGGAGGAGCACCCGAACGTCATCGCCCTGCGCACCCGGATCGCGCAGCTCGAGCAGATGCTGGCCGGGGAGCTGCGGCGCGTGCTCACCTCCGAGACCGTGGGCACCAACCCCATCTACGACCGGCTGCTCGGGAGCCGCGTGGACCTGCTGGTCCAGCGGGCTTCGGTGAACGCCCGCATCCAGGGGATCCAGGCCAGCCTGCAGACCATGCGGTCCCGACTGCCATCCCTGTCGCGGAACGAGACGGAGCTCGCCCGCCTGACGCGGGAGGTCCAGTCGGCGGAACGCATGGTCGGTGCCCTGCAGGACCAGCTGGGCGCCGCGCAGGGGAAGGAACAGGAAGTCCTCGCCACCGCGAGCCCGCGGATCCTCGACACGGCCACGGCCTCGGGTGCGGCCGTGCCGTCGGACCGCACCATGCGCCTGGGCATCGGGCTGCTGCTCGGCTTCGCGCTGGGGATCGGAGCCGCGTTCTTCACAGACTACGTGGACACCACGGTCCGGACGACCCGGGATGCCGAGCGGGCGGTGGGGATCCCGGCCCTCGGGACCATCCCCGCCCACAACCCGCCGGTGGTGGACGCGTACGCGTCCTTGCGGAACAACCTGCTCAGCGCCGCGGGTGAGGTGAAGAGCCTCCTGCTGACCGGCGTCCGGCCTGGGAGCGGGACCTCCACGGTGGCGCGGAACCTGGCAGCCGCGTACGCTCGCGCGGGCGTGCCCACCGTCCTGGTGGACGCCAACTTCCGACACCCGAGCCTGCCCGTGGACAACTGGGAGGGTCGTGTGAGCCTCGGCGATCTGCTGTCCGACAAGGGAGACCCGCTGGCCGCCCTGGAGGAGACGGACGTGCCCGGTCTGTTCGTGGTGCGGGCGGGAAGCGCGCCGGAGGACCCGTCCGGCCGGCTGCACGCGGTGCTGCCGAAGTTGCTGGCCGCCTGGGCGCAGCAGGCGAGCATGGTCGTCCTGGACGGTCCTGCAGCGCTGCCATTCCCCGAAGCGCTGGCGATGGCGCCGCACGCGGACGGGACGCTGTTGGTGGTGGGCGCGGGGCAGGCCGTCGGAGCCGATGGCCTTCGGGTACGGGACCAGCTCGTCCGGGCCCGGGCACGGCTGTTGGGGCTGGTGGTGAACCGTGTGTCCAGCCCGGACGACGAGACGTACGCGCTGTACGCGCGGTACGTGGCACGACCCAGGCTGGCCACCCAGGTGGCCGGGGCGACCGCGGCGCTCGCGCTGCTCCTCGTGGTAGGCCTGGCGGTGGGCTGGTATGTGGACGCGCCGTGGTGGCACTGGGCCCGCAGCGTGTTCGGCTCCTTGACCCCGGCAGTGCGGATCTAGACGCCCTTGAGCTGAGGTGAGGCGGATGTACGAGCTCGTACAGCCACGGTTGGACGCCGCGGCACGGCTCGCGGCCATGATCGAGGCCCGCACGGCGCGGGTGGGCATCCTCGGCCTCGGATACGTGGGGCTGCCCATGGCGGTGGAGTTCGCGCGCGCGGGCTTCCCGGTAACCGGATTCGAGGTGGACCCGGAGCGTGCGGCCGCGGTGAACGCCGGACGGTCCCACGTGTCGGACGTCCCGGAGGCCGTCCTTCGCCCGTTGGTGGAGAACGGGCGGCTGGAGGCCACGGTCCACCAGGGGCGCATGCGGGACTGCGACGTGCTCATCATCTGTGTGCCGACTCCCCTCACGCCCACCAAACAGCCGGACCTGTCCTACGTCCACCAGGCCGTGGACAGCATCCGCCGCTCGCTTCGGTCCGGCCAGCTGGTGATCCTCGAGAGCACCACCTACCCCGGCACGACGGAGGAAGTGGTGCTGCCCCGGCTGCGCGACGCAGGGCTCGTGGTGGGAGAGGACGTGTTCGTGGCGTTCGCGCCGGAGCGGCTGGACCCCGGCAACCCGTCCCACTTCCGGGAGATCCCCAAGGTGGTGGGCGGGCACACGCCCACGTGCACGCGCCTGGCGTGCCAGCTGTACGAGCACATCGTGGACCGCACGGTACCCGTCTCGAGCCCGACGGTGGCGGAGATGGTGAAGTGCTACGAGAACGTGTTCCGCAACGTGAACATCGCCCTGGTGAACGAGCTGATGCTTCTGTGCGACCGTATGGAGCTGGACGTGTGGGAGATCATCGAGGCGGCGTCCACGAAGCCCTACGGGTTTATGCCCTTCTACCCCGGGCCGGGGGTGGGCGGCCACTGTATCCCCGTGGACCCGTACTACCTGGCCGCGAAGGCGCGGGAGTACGACTTCCACGTCAAGTTCATCGAGGTGGCGGCGCAGGTGAACGACAGCATGCCCTACTACGCGTGCTCGAAGGTGGTGGCTGCCCTCGGCCGCCACGGAAAGAGCATCCACGGCGCCCGGGTCCTGGTCCTGGGCGCCACCTACAAGCCGGACGTGCCGGACGTGCGGGAGTCCCCGGCCCTGAAGGTGATCTCCCTGCTGCGGAAGCGTGGGGCGGAGGTCCGCTACCACGACCCCTACGTCCGGGAGGTGACCCTGCCCAACCCGGGGAGCCGGTTGGAGTCCGTAGACCTCACGGAGGAGACGCTCCGGTCTGCAGACTGCGTGGTGATCGCCACCAACCACCGCTGCTACGACTACCCGTGGATCGCCCGGTGCGCGCGGCTGGTGGTGGACACCCGCAACGCCCTCCGGGACGTACGTGGCGGCAACGTGGTGACCCTCTAAGGAGGAGGACGCGATGGTTGCGGGGACGGTCGCGGTCGGTGACCGGCTGGTCACGCAAGGTCCGGGCGGCCTGCGACTCGCGTTTGTGATCTGCCTGGGTGCGTGCGCCGCGGCCACGGGTCTCGCCTACTGGGTGGGCGGTCTGGCCGCGGCCTTGCCGGTCGGCGCGGTCGGGGCGGCGGTCCTGGCAGCGGCGGTCCTGGTGGAGTACCGGCTGGGGGTGTGCATCCTCCCGCTGGCCATCCTCCTTTCTCCCGAATTCGGCGCTGGGCTGGTCCGGGTGCGCCTGGAGGACGTGCTGCTACCGCTGGTCCTCCTGGGCTGGTTCGTGCAAGCGGTTGGCTCTCGGGAGGAGTGGGGTCGGACCCCGCTCAACGGCCTCGTCCTGGTGTTGCTCCTGTCCGGCTTTGTGTCGACGTCGTTGGGCATCTTCCGGGGCACAATCCCGCAGCCCCCGCTCGGGTTCTTCTTCCTGTTCAAGCGGCTGCAGTACCTCCTGCTCTTCTTTCTCGCGGTTCAGGCAGCAAGGGACCGTGAGTGGGGACGGTGGATGGTGGGGGCGTTGCTGGCTGGATTCGCGGTGACCGCGGCAGTGGGACTGTACCAGAGGTTGGCCTTCGGACCGGACTTCATCGTGTCTGGGGTGCGTCCGGGGGAGCGGGCGACGTTCGCGGCGGTGCTGGTCTTGCTGATCAGCGTGTGCGTGGGGATGGCGGTGGTGCTGCGGGTGTGGTGGCACCGACTGGCCCTGCTCGCGGTCGGCCTGGTGGCGGCGGTTCCCCTCCTGTATACGTACTCGCGCGGCGCTTACGTGGGGATGCTCGCGGCTCTCGTGTTCCTCGGCCTGCGGCGTAGCCGAGCCCTCCTGGTGGGGATCGTCCTCCTGGTGGTCTTCGCCTCGGCGGTCCTGCCGGAAGAAGTGCACGAGCGGGCGTCCACGATCGCGGTGGTGTTCGGGGCGCCCGAGCGGACCACACAGTCTTGGGCGGCCCGGGTGGGAGCCTGGCACATGGTGGCGAGCCAGATTCTGTCGCAGCCCCTGGTGGGGTACGGAATGGGAGCCCTGCCCCTGGGGTGGATCGACAACGAGCTGATCAAGGAACTCTACTACGGAGGCGTCGTCGGGCTGGTCCTGTACGCGCTGGTGCTGGTCGGCCTGTGGCGGGTGTCGGCTCACGTGGCCCATCACGGACGCGAGACCTGGATCCGCGGCTTCGGGTGGGGTTTCCTCGCCGGGTTCGTCGGCTCCCTGGTCCAGGGCATCACGGCCACGAACCTGACCGCCATCCGGTCGGCGGGCCTGTTCTGGCTGACCGCAGGCGTGGTCGCAGGCCTCTACATCCTCTGCCAGCGGCAGGGGACCGCTGAGGGCGCCGGGTGAGCGAGCAGTCGCTGGTGGACGGGGAGGGCCGACCGAGCCTGTTGCGCAGGATCCTGCTGGGGATGGCGGCGCTGCTCGCCGGGAATGTGGCGTCTACGCTCACGGCGATGGCGTCCTCCATGGTGCTGGCCCGACACCTGGGGGTTGCGGACTACGGCCGCTACTCCTTGGTGTTCCTGTACGCGTCGCTGTTTCAGGGTCTCGCGTCCTTTGGGCTGGACGACATTCTCACCCGCGAGCTGAGCCGCGGCCGTCGGTCGGCGGAACGCTTGTTGGGAAACGCGGTCCTGTTGCGCCTGCTCTTCTCGGTCGTGGCGATCTGCCTGTGCGTAGTGGCAGCCCACTGGGGCGAGCAAGACCGTGCGGTGGCCTGGGCGGCAGTCCTCGCAGTACTTCCCTTGCTTGTATCCGCACTGTACGTGCCCTTGTGGTCCGTACTGGCGGCGCGCATGGAGTACCCGCTGCGGGAAGCCATTGTGGTGGGGTCTCGGGTGGGGGAGCTGGCGCTGCTGGTCGCGTTCGCTGTCGCCGGGGCTGGATTCCTGGCCCTGGTGGGCGTCACCGCCCTGGCCCAGACCGTCCCCCTGGGGCTGACCCTGTGGCGGATGCGCGGGCGCGTCCGGCTGGACCTCCGGTGGGATCGGCCGACGGCGCGCGACCTCTTGGTGCAGGCGGCACCGCTGGGAGTGGCTTCCGTGGTGGCCCTGGTGTACGGCCGGGTGGACGGGGTGCTCCTGGCGCGCCTCGCGGGTTACGAGGCCGTAGGCCTGTACAGCGCTGCCTACAAGTTCCTGAACCTCGCCCTGACGCTGCCGTACGTGGTGAACGCTGCTGTGTTCCCCGTGATGGCGCGCATCGAGGAGGATCGCCTGACCGTCCAGGTGGTCTTTCAACGGACTTTCGACTACCTGACGCTGCTCGCGCTTCCCCTGGCCGTGGGGACGACGGTCCTGGCTCCGTCGCTCGTGGCGCTGGTGTACGGGCGAGGATTCGAGGGGGCTGCCGAGCCACTGCGAGTGCTTCTCTGGGCCGCAGGGTTCATGTTCGCCACCCGCACCTGCCGGCAGCTCCTGGTGGCAGGGGGGGCACAGACCGCGCACCTGGCCCTGCTCGTGGGCGGGGCGGTGGCCAACATCTTGCTGAACCTGTGGTGGATCCCGGCCTGGGGCATCGTGGGCGCGGCGTGGGCGACGCTGTGCGCGGAGGCGCTGATGCTGGCGGGCAGCTACTGGGTGGTTCGGAAGCGGCTCGGCTTGCAGCTGCAGTGGGGGTTCGCAGTCCGGGCGGCGGGGGCGACAGCCGCCATGGCCCTGACCAGCGCCGCATCCGCACCCCTGGGACCGTGGATTTCTGTGGCCGTGGGCGGGGGTGCGTACCTGGCCGGCGCCGTCGTCTTCGGGCTGTGGCCCCGGGAAACCCGGGCGCTGCTGGAGTCGGTGGGAATCCGCGCGGGAGCGTCGTGAGCGAGGTGGCCGTGGTCGTGCCGGTCCGCAACGGACGGAGGACGGTTCCACAATGCCTGGAGGGACTCCTTCGCCAGTCCCTGAGACCTCAGGTCATCTACGTGGTGGACAACGGGTCCACAGACGGCACCCACGAGTGGCTCCAGGAGTTTGCCGTCCGGGAACCTTCGCTGCGCGTCTTGCGAGAAGCACGCCGGGGTCCCGCGGCCGCCCGAAACGCCGGAATCCGGGCTGCGATGGCAGAGGGCGCACCGGAGTTTATCGCCTTCACAGACGCAGACTGTGTGGCCGAGCCGTCCTGGCTGGAACGCCTTCGGGAAGGGTTCGAGGACGACCGAGTGGGCGCGGTCACGGGCCGCATCCGACCACGGGTCGAAGATACCTGGGTGGGGCGGTACCTGCAGATTACCGCCTTCGACCCCGGCAGGCAGGATCGTATGGCGTCGTCCGTGGACCTGGCAGAGGGGATCGCGGGCGGCAACGCGTGTGTGCGAACGTGTGCCCTGGAGGAGGTTGGGCCGTTCGACGAGTCGTTTCTCGTCGCGCAGGACTGGGACCTGGGACTGCGGCTCCTGAAGGCCGGGTGGTGGATCCGGTACGCCAGCGGAGCCGTGGTGGACCACATTCACTGGGAGCGGACCGCGGGCGACCTCCTCCGGTTGGCGGCAAAGTACGGGTGCGGGAGACCGCGCATTCTGGCGCGGCACTTCTCGGGCCAGATCTCTGTGTGGGGCTTCGGACGCCGGGTCCGGGTCCACGGTCCGGTCACTGCGAGCGTACTGCTGTCGTCGCCGGAGAAGGTTGTGGGTGCGCTCTGTGCGGTGGCTCTGTCGCGGCCATGGGCATTGGGTCTGGCGGTCTTGTACGCCGCGTACCTGGGCGTTCGCATCTGGTCTGCCGGGCGGAGACGGGCGGTCCGGGGCCTGCGACTGTGGGAAGTCCCCGCCATGGTGGCACTTCAGGTGGCGGAGGCCGCGGTCGGGAACGGGCAGGCCTTTCGGGTCGGGCTGAGACGGGGGGTGCTGTGTCTGTGAGCGGCGAGGCGGGAGAGCGCGGGATGCCACAGGTGGCCGTGGTGGTTCCCGTCTACAACGGACGGGCCACGCTCCCCAGGTGCTTGGAGGCACTCCGAGAGCAAACACTTCCCGCTGCCACCGTCTACGTGGTGGACAACGGGTCTGTGGACGGGACGTGGGAGTGGCTGCAGGAGGAGCAGGTCCGGTGGGAGCGGGTACGGGTGCTGCGGGAGACACGCCGTGGCCCTGCCGCGGCCCGCAACGCCGGCATCCGGGCTGCGCTCGGTGCGGGGGGTGTGGAGTTCGTCGCCTTCGTCGACGCGGACTGCGTGGCAGATCGCCTCTGGCTGGAACGCTTGATCCGGGCCCTGGACCAGCGCAAGGTGGGTGCGGTCACCGGATGCGTCCAAGGGGTCGGGAATGAGACCTTGGTGGGGCGATATACCGCGCTGGTCGCGTGGGAGGCGTCGCGTGCCGACGCGGTGGTGGATCGGGCGGACTACACCGCTGTGGGTCTAGCAGGGTGCAACGCGTGCCTGAGGGCATCCGTGCTGAAGGAAGTGGGCCTCTTCGACGAAAGGCTGTGGATCTCGGAGGACTGGGATCTCGGCCTGCGCGTGGTCGAAGCTGGCTGGGAGCTGCGGTACGCTGCCGCGGCAGTGGTCCGCCACCAATACCTTGAGCGTACGGTACGGGAGCTGGTGGGGCGGGTGGCCAAGTACGGACCAGGTCGGCCCGCGATCCTGAGACGGCACTTCCGACGGCGGCTCTTCTTGTGGGCGGCGGGGCGCGCCGTAGCATGCCGTTCCCCCATCACAGGGAGCGTGCAGGTAACCTCTCCCGACAAGATTACGGCCTTGCTGGCGCTGGCGGGCTTCCGGTGGCCCTGGGTGTGGGCACTGCTCCTGCCTTACGGCGTGTACCTCGGAGAGAGGATCCGCATGCTGTCGCTTCGCCAGGGATCGCCGATCTCGTCTCCTTGGCAGCTCGCGGCTATGACGGGACTGAACGTGCTGGAGTCCTATGTGGCTGCAGCCTCCCTGCTCGTACACTCCATCCCGCAAGGGGTGTTCTGTGTCTGAGAAGGGTGGAAGGGCTCAGGTGGAGGTGGTGGTCCCCGTCTACAACGGGCTGCGGACCCTACCCGCCTGCGTGGACGCGGTTTTAGGCCAGACCTCCCCGCCCGAGAGGGTGTGGCTGGTGGACAACGGCTCTACGGACGGGACCTACGAGTGGCTGGTCGGCCGGGCCCGCGGGGAGCCACGGCTCCGCGTGCTGCGGGAGACGCGGCGTGGCCAGGCGGCGGCGCGGAACGCAGCGCTGCAGTTTGTGGAGGCGCCGGTGGTCGCGTTCACGGACGCGGACTGCGTGCCGGAGCCGACGTGGCTGGAGCGGCTACTGGAAGGCTACAGAGATGCTACCGTGGGAGCGGTCGCGGGCGCGGTGACGGGGTACGGTCCCCGGAACGTGATCGAACGGTACCTTTCCGTGGCTGCGTTTCCAACACCGCAGGAACCACGGGTCGTTCACGAGTACGCGTTCCCGACCGTGGCCTTCTACACCGCCAATCTTTCCGTGCGGACCGACGTACTCCGCCGGCTCCAGGGGTTCGATGAGGCCATGCCACCCGCAGACGACCTCGACATCTGCTGCAGGATCCTGAGGGCGGGCTGGCAGATCGTCTACACGCCAACCGCCCGCGTCGGGCACATTCACCGCTCGCGGGCTTGGGCGATGCTGAAGCGCTTCTACCAGTACGGCAGTTCGCGGCCAAAGATGCTCCGCAAGCACTGTACGGGCCTGCTGTACGCGCTGGTGGGAAGACGCCAGTTCTTATGGCGCGGAGGACCCACCGGTTGCGTGAACCTGACGTCGCCCGAAAAGGTGTGCCTGGGGCTGGCAGGCCTGAGCCTTTGGAGTCCTTGGTTCCTGTTGGCGCTTGTGGGGTATGGAATACGCCTGGGCAAGCGCATTGGGAAGGCAGCTCGAGCACGGGGGCTGGAGCCCCGTTCCGCTTGGGAGACGGCGGTATGGGCGGCTTTGCAGGTCAGCGAGTTTGCGGCGGTGAACACGGGCAGTTTCGTGGCTTCGATTCGGCAACGAGTGATCTGCTTTTGACGCTGGGGAAGGGAGGAGACTCGATGCGCGCGCTCGTGACGGGAGGGGCTGGCTTCATCGGTGGGTACGTCGTGGAGCGGTTCGCCAGGCGGGGAATCGAGCCGGTCGTGTTGGACTTGGTGTGGCCGGAGGGCCTTGAGGCGACCCCGCTGTACTACCCGGGCGACGTGCGCGATCCGGAGGCGGTGGCGGCGGCCATGGAGGGGTGTAGTGTCGTGGTTCACCTGGCGGGAATCCTGGGTACGGACCTCACGATGGACTCCCCCGTGGAGACCGTGGAGAACAACCTGATCGGCACCCTGCGGGTGCTGGAGGAGGCACGACGTCAGCGGGTCCGGGTGGTACTGATCAACGTGGGGAACGACTGGGACAACCCGTACACCATCACCAAGCAGGCGGCCGTGCGGTTCGGCCTGATGTACGGACGGGAGTTCGGGCTTCCGGTGACGGTGGTCCGGGCCATGAACGGCTACGGGCCAAGGCAGAAGGCGGACGAGACCAAGAAGCTGGTCCCGACCCTGATCTGCGCAGCCCTGCGTGGCGAGCCGCTCCCGGTGTACGGGGACGGGGAGCAGGAGGTGGACCTGGTGTACGTGGAGGACGTGGCGGAGGTCCTGGTCCGGGCGGCGCTGGTTCCAGAGCCGTTTCGGGGACAGCTGGACGCCGCGACGGGGCAGACGATCCGGGTGAACGAAGTCGCCCAGCGGATCCGCGAGCTCGTGAACCCGGGTGTACCCGTCGCCTACCTGCCCATGCGGCGCGGCGAACCCCCCCGATCCCGGACCGTGGGTGACCCCGAGGCTGTGGCTCGACACCTGGGCTACGTCCCTCAGACCCCTTTGGACGAAGGCCTCCGGCGTACCGTGGAGTGGTACCGGGTGCGCTCCAGGGCGGCTGCGCAAGTGGCGGTCTAAGCGCTGAGGAGAGTCGCGTGGTCGAGGTGTCTGTAGTCGTGCCCGCTCGGAACGAGGCGCCACGGATCCAGGCGTGCCTGCGGAGCTTACTGGCCCAGGACTACGCCAGGGAGGCGTACGAGGTGATCGTGGTGGACGACGCCTCCACGGACCGGACGTCGGAGGTCGCCGCGGGTTTCGGCGTGAGGGTATTGCGGTGCCGCGGGGCGTCCTCTTCAGGCGGCGCTGTCGCCCGCAACCTGGGGGTGGCGTCTGCCCGGGGAGAGGTCGTCGCCTTCACCGACGCAGACTGCGTAGCCGAACCGGACTGGCTCCGCAAGCTGGTGGCGCCCTTCAAAGACCTGACCGTAGGGGTGTGCGGGGGAGACGTGATCGGTGTTGGGGAATCCCTTGTGGCCCGCTCCCTGGAGCGGTCGGGCGCGTTCCGGTTGGAATCGCTCTGGCGGGCGCAGCCGTGGCCCATCTTCGTCACCGCGAACGTCGCCTACCGGAAGACGGTCTTTCACGTTCTGGGAGGATTCGACCCGTCCTTGAGGGCGGCCTCAGACCTGGAGATGACTTGGCGCGTGGCCAGGGACGGGCGCTTTCGCCTCGTGTGCTGTCCGGAGGCGGTCGTGTACCACCAGCACCCGGCCACGGTGCGCGGGTTGTACGAGCAGTGGCGAGGCTACGGTGCGGCCAGAGCACGGGTGGTGGCCAAACTGGGGGGCCGCGCGGCGGTGCTGAGGGAGGGGTTGCATCAGGGCGGTGTGGCGCTCAGCGCCAGTGTTGCCAGCCTGCTCCGCGTACTCCGACGCCTCGCCGCCGTCGGCCGCGGGGAAAGGGGGTACCCGGTATTCCCGTTTCTGGACGCCGTCCGGGCCGTGGGCTTCGCGACGGGATACTGGGTGGCCACCTTTGGGTGGAGCCCGGGCGGCAGCTGGCGGGAACGTGCATCCGAGGTTCATGCGGGTCCCTCCCGTGTGCCGTGGAGGGCGGGCTCGGAGGAACTCCGATGAGCGAGGTCCGGGTGTCCGTGGTGGTACCCGCGTACAACGCGGAACGTACCCTGGGTGCCTGCCTGGAGGCGTTGACCCGGCAGGTCCGCCCCGCGGACGAGGTTGTGGTCGTGGACAACGGATCTACGGACGGCACTGCCGCCGTCGCGCACGCCTTTTGCGGTCGGCTGTCGGGCCTCCGGGTGGTGGTCGAGCCGAGAGCCGGTGAAGCGGCCGCGCGGAACCGTGGATTGGAAGAGGCCAGGGGGGAAGTGATCGCGTTCACCGACGCGGACTGCATTCCCCGCGAGGACTGGCTGGACCAGGCCGTGCGGGCTTTGGGGGCGTGGCCGGAGTGTGCGGCCGTCGCGGGGGAGGTGGCGGGGTACCGACCCCGCCGTCTGGTGGAGAAGTACCTGTCCGTGGCCGCCTTCCCGACCCCCCAGCAGCCGTGCGTCGTCTCCGGACTGGGCTTCCCTCCGCCCACCTTCTACACGGCGAACTTCGTGGTGAGGCGGGCTGCGTTGGCGCGCGTGGGTCGCTTCGACGAGAGTCTCACCGTCGGCCTCGACGTGGACCTGTGCGTGCGGCTGCTGCGGGCCGGTTTCCGCATCGGATACCAGCCGGGAGCCGTGGTGGCGCACATGCAGCGGGACTCGTTGCGCAAGATGATGCGGCGCCTGTTTCAGTACGGCACGGGCGTCCCGGCCTGGTTCTGCAAGTACGCGGAGGCAGGGGTGTGGCTCACCCTGCCGGGCCGCCGGGCGGTCCGCATCTCCTGGATGCCGTGGCGGGGCTGGGTGAACCTGTCCACGCCAGACCGCTTCGTCTTTACCCTCGGCCTGGCTACCGTGGCGGAGCCCTGGCTCGGCGTGGTGCTCCTGGCCTACCTGGGCCGGCTGGGATGGAAGCTGATGGGCGTCGCGCGCCGCCGGGAGGTCGCTCTCGCACCGTGGGAACTTCCGGTGGTGCTGCTTCTGCACGTGGTGGGGTTCGCCGTGTTCACCGCGGGGAGCATATCCGGTTCGCTGCGCCACCGCGTCCTCTGCGTGGTGTGAGGCGGAGATGTGCGGGATCTGCGGTGTCGTGGACCTGAAAACGACCCCGGTGGTCGACGGCGTGGTGTTGCGTCGGATGAACCGGGCGCTGCACCACCGGGGGCCGGACGAGGAAGGCTATCACGAGGCGCCGCACGTGGCCCTGTCCATGTGCCGGCTGCGGGTCATCGACCCTTCCGGTGGCTCCCAGCCGATGACCAACGAAGACCGGACGGTCTGGCTCGTGTACAACGGCGAGGTGTACAACTTCCACCAGCTGCGGGCCGAGTTGGAGGCCCGCGGCCACCGCTTCCGGACCCGTTCGGACACCGAGGTGATCGTGCACGCGTACGAGGCCTTCGGCGTGGACTGTGTCCGGAGGCTGCGCGGGATGTTTGCCTTCGCCCTGTGGGACGCCGCGCGGGAGCGGCTCGTGCTCGCGCGTGACCGGCTCGGGATCAAGCCCCTGTACTACCAGCAACGGGGCGACCGAATCGCCTTCGCGTCGGAGCTCAAGGCGCTCCTTCAGCTCCCGGACGTGGGGCGGCAGCTGGAGCCACAAGCCCTGGACCTGTACCTCACGTACGGGTACATCCCGAGCCCGCACACCGCGTTTTGCGGCGTCCGGAAGCTGCCGCCGGGTCACCGGCTGGTCTTGGAACGTTCCGGCCTCAGGCTGGAGCGCTACTGGGACTTCGTCCCCGCGGAGCGGGCGTCCAGGAGCCTGCGGGAGTACGTGGCGGAGCTGCGGGGACGGCTGCGGGAGGCGGTGCGTTCCCACCTGGTGAGCGACGTGCCCGTGGGGGCCTTCCTCAGCGGCGGGCTGGACAGCAGTACGGTGGTCGCCTTGATGAGCCTGGAGGGCGCTCACCCCGTGCGGACGTTCTCCATCGGCTTCCGGGAAGCTCAGTTCGACGAGCTCCCCTATGCGCGTCAGGCGGCGGAGCGGTACGGAACGCAGCACCGCGAGCTGGTGGTGGAACCCGCGGTGGCCGGGCGGCTGCCGGAGCTGTTGACCCACTTCGACGAGCCCTTCGGAGACTCGTCCGCTATGCCGACCTACCTGGTCTCGGAACTCGCGCGGCAGGACGTGACGGTGGTCCTGACGGGAGACGGCGGGGACGAGGTCTTCTGCGGCTACGAGTGGCAGCGGCGGTACGAGATGCTGAAGCCCCTGTACCGCCTGCCGGCCACGCTCCGGGCCCGGGCGCCCCGGCTGGCCGGGCTCCTGCCTGCGGGCCCGTGGCGGCAGCGTGCCAGCGGGCTACTCACGGACGTCAGCCTGAGCCCTTCGGAAGGGTACTTGCGTCGGATGACGCTGTTCGGCGCATCGCAGCGGCGCGAGCTGTACCACGGTGACCTCCGCAGGACCCTCGACGGCCATGACAGCCTGGACGCCCTCCGGGCGTGGCTGGACGCTCTGCCTGAAGCCGACTTCCGGAACCGGATGCTGTACGCGGACACGCACTTCTACTGCCCGGAGGACTGCCTCACGAAGGTGGACCGCATGACCATGGCCTGGTCGCTGGAAGCACGGGTCCCGCTGCTGGACCACGAAGTGGTGGAGTTCATGGCCACGGTGCCGCCGGAGTGGAAACTCCGCGGGTTCACCTCCAAGTACCTGCTTCGCAGGGCGCTCGCAGACCTCTTGCCCCCTGCCCTCCTGCGGAAGCGCAAGCAGGGGTTCAGTGTCCCCGTGGGCCCGTGGCTGCGAGGCCCCCTCTACGAGTTGGCGGCGGACCTGTTACTGGACACGCGGGCCACAGGACGCGGCTGGTTGCGGCCGGAGGCGGTGCGCCGGCTGTTGGACGAGCACCGGGATGGCCGTGCCGACCACGGACACCGTCTGTACGCCCTGTTGGGCCTCGAGGTCTGGGCGCGGCAGTACCTGGACCGGGTGCCCGGCTCCGCAGCCCCGGTCGGGGTGTGACCGTGCGCATGCTGCTGGTCACCGAGTACTTCGCCCCCCACCCGGGCGGCACCGCTGTCTACTACTACGAGCTCACCCGCCGCATGCCCGAGGTGCAGTGGACGGTGGTGGCGCGACGGCACCCCCACGCCGCCGGGTTCGACCGAAGGCAACCCTTTCGGATCGTCCGGACCCCCTTCCTCCCCATCCCGAAGGTCCGGATGGTGGTGGAGTGGCTCACGCACCTGCTGGTGGCGCTGTGGATCACCGTGCGGGACCGGGTAGACGTCCTGCACGCCGGCCAGCTCTTCCCGGTCGGCCTGGCGGTGTACGTGGTCCACCGGCTGACGGGCGTGCCCTACGTCACGTACGTACACGGGGAGGAGCTCACCACCTTGGGCCGGAGGCCGGTGGCGGGGTGGGCCATCCGGAAGGTCCTGGCCCGCGCAGGGGCCGTCTTTGTGAACAGCCGGTTCACGTGGGGACAGGTGCGAGGGTTCGGGGTCCCGGAGACCCGGATCCGCCTCGCCCGGCCCGGTGTAGACCTGGTGCGGTTCCGACCCACGGACGGTGCGTGGCTGCGGGCGCGCTACGGAGCCCGCGACAACAGGGTGTTGCTGACCGTCGGCCGGTTGATCCCGCGCAAGGGCCAGGACACCGTCATCCGCATCCTGGCTGAGGTGGCGCGTCACGTCCCCGTGGTGTACTGGGTCGCAGGCGAAGGGACGCAGGCAGAACAGCGGCGCCTGGAGGCCATCGCGGAGGAACACGGCGTGCAGGACCGGGTCCGGTTTCTCGGGGCGGTGGCGGACTCGGAACTTCCGGCCCTGTACTCCGCCTGCGACGTCTTCGTCATGCTGAACCGCAAGACCCCAGACGGCGACGTGGAAGGGTTCGGGATGGTGTTCCTGGAGGCCGGGGCCTGCGGCAGGCCGGTGGTCGGCGGCGCCTCTGGGGGCGCCGTGGAAGCCGTACGCCACGGCGTGACCGGGTACCTGGTCCCCGAAGGGGACGGCGCCGCCGCAGTCCGTGCTCTGGTGAGCCTCCTCCGAGACCCTGAGTCGAGGGAGCGGATGGGTGAGGCGGGACGGCGGTTCGCCGCCCGGCACGCGTGGGAGCGGCGTGCTCAACGCGTGCAGGCGATCTGCGCGCTGCTGCGCGCGAGGCACAGGAAGGCGACCGCCCCACGCGGGAGGCTGGTGGAATGGCCGCCGTAGTCTCGACGGTGTACGACCCCCAGGCTGCAGCGCGCAGGTTGTTACGCCGCCTCGCGGACTGCCAGGAGCCAAGCGGAAACCTGCGGGACCCGCTGACGGGAGAAGCGCTCGCGCCCTCCCACTACGCGGCGAGCCTGTTCGCCGGGGCGTGCGCGGTCTGTGGGGAAGCCGAGCTACAGGCGCCTGCAGAGCGGGCGGTCCGGTACTTCCTCGGATTGCACCCTTCCCAGCGGGGCGCGCACGAGCTGAACAACCTCGGGCTCCTGGCAGCGTACCGCGCGTGGGCCAGGCAAGGCGGCCGCGACGGCCTGTGCGAGCGACTGCGCGAATACCTGATGCGGATGCCGTTCGCGTCGCTCGAAGGTCGGGCCACGAACAACTGGCACGCCATGCGAGCCGTGTGCCTCCTCCAACGAGGGATGGCCTGCAACCGGCCGACAGACGTGGAGGCGGCATTACGCTGCCTCCGCAGGGACGTTTTGCCGCTGCAGGACGAGGCGGGCCTGTGGGCCGACTACCCGCCGGGCGGCGGGCTGCGGCGGTGTACGCCGCTCACCTACCACGCCAAGTTCTGCGCCATGCTCGCCATGTTCGTGCGGGACTTGCAGGACGGACAGGCGGCGGACGCGCTGCGGAGAGGGGTCGTCGCCCTGGCCGACCTGTGTGCCCCCGACGGCGAGACGCTGTACTTCGGGAGGAGCTGCAACTCGTTGTACGGGTACGCCGCCGCCCTGTACGCCACGAGCGTGGCGCTCGCCCTGGGCGTGGCCCAGGAGGAAGAGCGAGCCGCGGTAGCCTGGGCGGCGGACAGGATCCGGGAGTTCCTCGCACGCCTAGTGCGCCCCGACGGCAGTTTCCGCACGTACCCGACCCCCTTCGAGCGGGAGCGCTTGGGCTGGGACGACTACGTGCACCGGCTGGACTACGCGGCCTTCGCCGCCTTGCTCATGGTCCAGGCGCCCCCGGTCTCCGGCGAAGTTCCCGCGCGCCGGCGCAGGCGCTGGGAGGCGCGAGAAGCAGGGCTGTGGGCGGAGGAGGAGGGGCACCGCTTTGCGGCGTTCGCGACCCGCGGGCAGTTCCACCCGGGCTCGTACCTGTTCGTGGACGGACGGTCGAGCGGGATGCAGGTCCTCGCGTGGAAAGACGCGGGGCGTACCGTGGTGCCGCCCCCTCCCCACGAAATGGGTAGTCCCGCCGACCCGGGCTGGGTCGGGTTCATGCCTGTCGCCGAAGTCGCCGCGAGGTCCTGGGCGGTCAGGACCTACGACGACGTGCGGACCTTCCCGTCTCCCGCGGGTGTGGGGTTCGTTGGCCGAGGAGTACCTTTAAGCCTGCACACCACTGCCACGCACCGGGCTGCCCGGCGGGCCGAGGGGAACTTCTGGTTGACTTGGACGCTGCGGGGTGTCCGCGGAGTGGCGACACGGCTCCGGGTACAGCCACCCGGCGCGTACCGCGAGGTCGCCCTGGCGGGCGCCGAGGTCCGACGGGCCCTGGTATGGTTCCGCGAGGAGGGGTGCCTGGTGGCGGTGGACCGCTTCGACGGGCCGGCAGGGGCCACGTGGGGGACGGTGCGACTCGCCGTGCCAGCAGTCCCCCTCGACGGCGTCCTCCGCTTCGACCACCGAGGTCTCCGCGGGCAGGTGCGGTTTCTGCTCGGGGTCACCGGGCCGCCGGAGGTGAGAGAGGTCTTCACGAGCAACGGGTTGGCCTACGTCGTCCGCTATCGCCTCCGTCCGGGGACCCCGGCCGTCGTCGCGGTGGTCGTAGGAGACGCAGACCCGTGGTGCGAGGCTACGGACTCGGCGGTGCGGGTGGGTGTTCGAGACCGGGCCGCGGTGGTGGACCTGGAAGGGCTGGAGGTACGGTGGTGGTCAGCGTCGTGATCCCGTCCGCGGCCTCCGACCGGGAGGCGAACCTCAAGGCGCTGCTTTCCGACCTGAGCGGCCAGACCCTGCCTCCGGACGAGGTGCACGTGGTGCGGGGTCTGCGCCCCAGCGGTCGCGCTCGGAACGAGGGGGCTCGCCGCGCGAAGGGGACCGTGCTGGTGTTCCTGGACGACGACGTGCGGCTGGGGAACCCGGGCGTGCTGGAACGGATGGTCCACTGCCTCGCGGCTGTGGAGCGCGCCGGGATGGTGGGGGCAGCACAGCTGCTGCCCCGGCACTCCAACTGGTTCCAGCGGATGGCCGCGCGGCAGATCCCCCGGACCACGTCAGCGGTGGTGCGGGTCCCCACGGACAGCGACATGGTGGTGACCGCGTGCTGCGCGGTCTGGCGCGACCTCTTCTGGGAGTTGGGAGGGTTCCACGAGGAGGTGCCGAGAGGCGTAGACCCGGAGTTCCGCTACCGCCTCAGAAAGGCCGGGTGGCGGACCGTAGTGGCACCGGAGGCGTGGTTCTACCACCCCATGCCCGAAGGCCTCCTCGCCCTTTGCCGGACCTTCTTCCGCAACGGCCGGGAGAGCGCCTGGGCCGTGCGCAGGTTCCCCGAGCTCGCCCTCGAGAACCCCGACGGGCACGTGGCCGAGTTCGAGCCACACCGCAGTCAAGCGTACCGGGCGGCCCGCCACCTGCTACGCCTCGTGGAGGGGATCTTGACCCTGCGCTGGATCGGCGTGGCGGCGCGGCTGTCGTACCTCGCCGGGTACGCAAGCGGGTACGTCTCTTCAGGGGGTCGGAAGGGATGACCGCGGTGGGCTTCTCTTGGATGCTCGGCCGTCCCTTTTGGGACGAGCTGGCCTTGTTGCAGCAAACGGAGCGCTCGCCGGAGGAACTGGCCAAGCTGCGCCGAGAGCGGCTCCGTTCCGTCCTGCGGGCGGCGGGCTGGCGCGAGGGAGAAGGGGACCCGGAGGAGGCGCTCAAGATCTTTGAGCCCGCCGACCGGCGTCGCTTGGGGCCGGGTTTGGCCTGGCGGCGGCGCACCAGCGGTTCCTCGGGGAACGCGGTGGAGGTGTCGGTCGGGCGGGCGACGTACGCGCGGGTGCTGGCGGGCTTCTGGCGCGGCATGGCCTGGTGGGGCGTGCGGCCGGGCGAGCCCGGCTTGGCCCTCCTCGGGGCGGGCGGGTCGCCAGTACGCCGTCGGTTGCTGCGCGCAAAGGACCGAGCCCTCGGCGTGCACAGGGTCCTGGTAGAGGATGACGAAGCGTGGGTCACCGAGGCCCGGGAGTCGCTCCGCAGGCGTGCGTACGCCTACGTGTACGGCTATCCTTCGGCCCTCTACGAGCTCGCGCTGACAGGCTCCAGACCGCACAGGCCGCCGCGCGTGGTCGTGACCACGGGAGAGCCCCTGTTTGCCTTCCAGCGGAGGGCGATCGAGGAAGCCTTCGGATCAAGAGTGGCCGAGGAGTTCGGGTGCACAGAGCTGGGCACGGTGGCTTTCCAGTGTCCGGCGGGCTCCCTGCACTTAGCGGCCGAGCAGGTTTGGCTCGAGCAGGTGGACCGCCGGACCCTCGCCACCTCCCTCCTCCCGCGGGCGGTACCGGTGGTCCGGTACCGGCTGGACGAGCCCGTAGCCGAGGAGGGGGGACCCTGTCCCTGCGGGCTTGCCCTTCCCCGGGCTGTCCTCCTGCGGCGCCGGGCGGACGCCTGGCAGCGCTTCGAGGAGGCGGCCTGGCAGGCGGCGACGCGCGTAGGCCTGCCGACAAGGTTCACCGTGGACCTGCACGGACAGGCGGTGCGGGTCCCCGCGGGAACTCCGGCAGCGCAAACCCGACTGCTCGCCACCGCCTTAGGTCCTGGGGCAGGCGTGGAACAGACAGACCACCTGCCCCGCAGGGCCGCGGGCAAGTTCTCGTACCTGGAAGGAGCGAGGGAGTGAGCAAGGTCCTGCTGGTCACCAACGACTTCCCACCCATGCCCGGCGGCTGTGCCCGGTACTACGAGCGGCTGTGCGCACAGGCACCGCCGGACTCCCTTGAGGTGCTCGCGCCCGACCTGCCGGGCGCCGGCGAAGTGGATGTGCGACTCCCTGTCCCCGTACACCGACGCCGCGTCCCCACGAGCCCTCGCGCCCTGGCGCGGTGCCTGCAGTGCCTCCTGCTCGCGTGGCACGCGGGGCGTCTGTTGCGCCGAGGCCGCTTCGTGGCCGTGCACCTCGGGCACCTGTACCAGCTCCCGGTGGGCGTGCTGCTGCGGCGGCTCTTCGGAGTGCGGTACGCCGTCTACCTGCACGGTGGGGAGGTCCCCGGGTTGCTCCGCTGGGGACCTGTGCGCCGCCTGTTCTGGCGGTGGCTCCGCGGTGCTGCGGCGGTGGCGGTGAACAGCGAGTACACCCGCCGCCACTTCCTGGGGTTGGGATTCGAACTGCCCACCACGGTGGTCCTGCCTCCCACAGTGGACCCGGATCGGTTCCGGCCGCCTGAAGGTACGCGGGACAGGGTGCGGTCGGAGCTGGGACTGGACAGCCAGTTCGTGGCCCTGAGCGTCGGGCGCCTGGTCCCTCGGAAGGCGCACGACCTCTTGCTGCGCGCGGTGGCGCACCTCCGCCGCCAGGGGGTGCCCGTGGCGGCGGTGGTGGTGGGCGAAGGGCCGCAGCGGCCTACCCTCGAAGCCCTGGCCCGCGAGCTCGGGATCGAGGACGCGGTGCGCTTCGTCGGGTTCCTGCCGGATGAGGCCCTGCCCCAGTACTACGCTGTTGCGGACGCCTTCGTGTTGCCCAGCCGCCAGTTGCCGCAGCGGGACGGGGTGGAGGGCTTCGGCATCGTGTTCCTGGAAGCGGGGGCCGTGGGACTTCCGGTGGTGGGCACCTGGACCGGGGGAATTCCCGAGGCGGTGGAGCACGGGCGCACGGGGCTCCTGGTCCCTCCGGACGACGTAGAGGCGCTGGCCCAGGCGCTCCACACCCTGGCCTGGGATTCAGAGCGAGCGCGCCGACTCGGGGACGAGGGGAAGCGCCGCGCCTGGCAGGGTGCCCAAGAGCAGGTCTTGCGCCTGTGGCACGCGTCTGGGTGGGCTCCCCCGATGCGGAAGGCCCCCCGGGTGCTGCACGTCATCACCCGCCTCGTCGTCGGTGGAGCGCAGGAAAACACCCTGCTGACGGTGCGTGGACTGCAGTCACTCGGATACGAGGTGGAGCTGGCGGTAGGGCCGGAGACGGGTCCGGAGGGCTCACTGGCAGTCCCCGAGGGCACCGTCGTCCACTGGATCCCGAGTTTGGTCCGCGAGATCCGCCCGCTGGCCGATGCGCGGGCGCTGTGGGCCCTGTACCGGATCATGCGCCGCGGCTACGATGTGGTACACACCCACACCTCCAAGGCCGGGGTTCTGGGCCGGATCGCCGCACGGTGGGCGTCCGTCCCTCTGGTGGTGCATACCCCTCACGGCCACGTGTACCACGGCTACGGCGGGAAGCTCCGGAGCCGGCTCTTCGTGTGGGTCGAACGCCTGCTGGCGGGGTGGACGGACGCGCTGGTGGCGCTGACCGAGTCCGAGAGGCAAGACCACCTGAGAGAGGGCGTAGGTCGCCCCGAGCGGTGGCATGTGATCCCGAGCGGGGTGGAGATCGAACGGTACCAGCGATCAAGCTCCCTCCGCCGGCGGGACGTCGGGCTTCCGGAGGATGCCTTCGTCGTGGGGTGCGTGGCGCGGCTGGTGCCCGTGAAGGGGATCGAGGACGCCATCGAGGCCACCGCGCGGCTCACCGACCTCAGTCCTCCGGTGCACCTCGTCCTGGTGGGGGACGGGCCGCAGCGGCCCGCGTTGGAACGGCGAGTGGAGGAGCGCGGGCTCGGGGGCCGTGTTCACTTCCTCGGACTGCGGAGGGACGTGCCGGACCTGCTGCCGCTCTTTGACCTGGTCGTGTTGCCGTCACGGAACGAAGGGATGGGACGCGCCATCGTGGAGGCTCAGGCAGCCGGGGTGCCCGTGGTTGCTACCAGGGTGGGTGGGATCCCCGACCTCGTCGCGCACGGAGAGACTGGCGTCCTCGTGCCACCCGCGGACCCTGCAGCGCTCGCGACGGCGATTCGGTCTCTGGCGGAGGACGGGGGCACCTGGGCTCGGATGAAGGCTGCGGCCCGGGTGCGTGTGGCCAGAGACCTCAGTGCGGAAGCCATGGTGAGGGCTCTGGACGCCTTGTACCGGCACGCCGCGAGGCGAGAACGCCCGGGGGAGAGGCGTGGCGGGCGCAGACCACCTCCGGCGGAGCCGCAAGAAGCGGCGATCAACGCACCGCGTACACGCGAGCCGCGCGAGCCGGGAGGGTCACCGCGATCCGCCCTCCCGTCAGGGACAGGCTCTGGCCGGTGACGAGCTCCGTGGCGGTGCTGCCCGACACGGGGATGGAGACGGAGAGGGAGCTCTCCTCGGGGTTGACCGCGACCACAAAGGTCGTGCCGTCTACCGCTTTGCGGACCGCATACACGCCCACGTAGCGGTCGAACTGCAGTTGGAAACGAGGCGTGGCGTCGGTGATCTGCGTGAAGTTCGCGGGGTCGGCGACGACCGAGTACAAGGGCCCCATGAGCAGGCGGAAGGCGTCGAGGGTGTCGGCCCACGCACGGTCGATGCTCGGCCGAAGCTGCTCCAGGTTCTGGAAGAGCTGCTGGCGCTCCTGCTCGGTGCTGTAAATGACTTGGTTGGCGCCCCAGAGTACGTCGAAGGCTCGGTAGTTCAGGGCGGCCAGCAACAGGAAGGCGCGGAAAATCTCCTCCCGAGAGGGGATGAGAGGGCGGCCACCGTTGATGTACGTGGCGAACTCGCTCACCACGGTCACCGACCCTACCTTGACGAAGCGGGCCCCCCGCGCCCGGATGCGGTCTGCGTACTGGGACTCGTTCACGATGTGGAGGACCTGGGTGTAGGGCGCGAACTCCGAAATGGTGAACTCGGGCATGGGGTATTCCATCACCGCGTACGGGTTGGTGGTTTCGGACGGATAGCCTGCCTGGTACATGACCAGGTCTCCCACCACGTGGTTGGGGTCGATGCTCTTAACCCGGTTCTTGGTGGTCGTCCAGTCCGAGTAACTGCTGGTCATTCCGTGGAACTCGCTGTGGAGGAACCACACCAGCATGGCGGGGTCGCGGGCGATGCGCGCGACCCGGTCCGGGTTGAACACCTCCTGGCTGCCCTGGAGGTCGTACGCGTTCGCGGTGGCCCACAGGGACCACGTGCTCCAGAAGTTGGACGGAGGCTCCCGGACCCAGAGGGTGTTGAACCCAGCGACCTTGGCCTCCCTCAACCGCTGCTCGTACTCCGCGGTGCTTCTGAGCCATCCCGAGCCCGCCCAGCCCGCAAACTTGTTGAGGCTGGCTACGACCACACTCTGCCCGTTCACGAGCAACCCGCCGAAGTCGGCCACGCGGGTGTGCTGGACGGGTACGACGCGCGTCTGGATCGGTCCTGGGCCGAGCAGCGCGTTTCCTCCGGCACCGCAGGAAGCGACGGTCGCAGTCAGGGCGAGGAGGGAGACGACGGTCGCGAGCGAGCGGGGGGTTGTCATCGCACGACACCTCCGCGTCTAGAGCGTGATGTTGGGCCGTTCCTCCGGCGGTGCGAGGACCGCCGGCCCCGTCCGCCCCCCTCGGCGGTCCCGCGCATCATACCAGGTCCTGTGCCATATGGCAAACGTACTTTCGTTCGCCCTTCCGGGCACCCCAGGCTGGCTGAGTGGCCAACGCACGAGTGTCCGTTCGGGTGGACAGAGGGGCCGCGTCGAGTGCGCGGGTATGCTCCTTCGCGGGCTTTGCGTCGCAAGGGGGTGGCAGATACGCTGGCGTCGGTAGGCTGACCCGAAAAGGAGACGGGAGGCCGCGCACACGCGCGGCCTCCCTTTCGTTACGGACACCGGAGGAGGACGGGGCTTGATCGTCGCGATCCACCAACCCCACTACCTGCCGTGGCTGCGGTACATGGCCAAGCTGGCGCTCGCGGACACGTTCGTGCTGCTGGACGACGTGCAGTACACGAAGAACGGCTGGCAGAACCGCAACCGCATCAAGACCGCGAATGGCTGGAGCTACCTGACGGTACCGGTGCACGCGCATGTCACCGACCGGATCGTGGACGTGCGCGTGGCGGACGACCGCTGGCGGCCGCAGCACTGGAAGTCGCTCCAGGCCGCGTACGGGCGGGCGCCGTACTTCCAGGAGCACTCGGCGTTCTTCGAGGGCTTTTACGCGTCCCCTTGGGAACGGCTGGTGGACCTGAACGTAGCCAGCCTCGAGTACTTGCGCTCCGCGCTGGGTCTGCGCGCCCCCTTGGTCCGGGCTTCGTCCCTGGGCGTCTCGGGGGAGGGGAGCGAGCGGCTCGTCCGGATCTGCAAAGAGTTGGGGGCCACCGTGTACCTGTCCGGTGCGTATGCGGCCACCAACCACTTGGACGCGGTGGCGTTCCGCGGCTCCGGGGTGGAGCTGGCCGTGGTGGAGTGGACGTGCCCGACGTACCGGCAGTGCCACCCCAAGGTGGGGTTCCTGCCAGACCTGTCGGTGGTGGACCTCCTGTTCAACGAGGGGGAAGCAGCTCGGCAGGTCCTCCTTCGTGGTGTGAGGACACTCGAGCCCATCTCGGTGGGAGGAGGGATCACGTGAGCGAACGCAAGGCGTGCGTCACGGGAGGCGCAGGGTTCATCGGAGCATTCCTGTCTCGAAGGCTGTGGTCCGAGGGCTGGCACGTGACGGTGCTGGACTGCTGCGGACAGGAGGACCTGGGGCTGATCGCGGACCTGCTGGGCCACCCGAGGTTCCGCTTCCTCCAGGGGGACGCCACCGTGCGCCACGACGTCGAAGACGCCGCCTCGGAGGCGGAGGTGATCTTCCACCTGGCGTCGGTGGTCGGGGTGGGGACGACCATCGGAGACCCGATCCGGACCATCCGCAACAACATCGACAGCATGTTCAACGTCCTGGAGGTGGCTCGGCGGCGGAACAGCAAGGTCGTCTTCAGCTCGTCCGCGGACGTGTACGGGATCCTGGACAAGGTCCCGCTGGAAGAGGAGGACGACAACCTGTACGCGGGCCCCCACGTGCGCCGGTGGGTGTACGCGCGGGTGAAGTCTCTGGAGGAACAGCTGTGCTTCGAGTACTGGCGCCGCTACAACCTTCCCACGGTGGTGGTGCGGTACTTCAACTCGTATGGCTACGGGATGGATTACTACTTCCCCCGCCGGGTGATCCCGCTGTTCGTGCGGAACATCCTGGAGGGCCGACCCCTGGAAGTGGTCGGGGACGGAAACCAGACGCGGTCGTTCTGTTACATCGACGACATGGTGCACGGCACCATGCTGGCAGGCGAAGTTCCGGAGGCGGTGGGAGAGGTCTTCAACATCGGGAACGACGAGGAGATCACCATCCTCGGGCTCGCGAGGAAGATGCTGGCCATCGCGGAGGAGCTCGGGATGGCCCAGGGCCTCGGTTGGCGCCACGTCACCACCGGTGCGGTGTACGGGGAGGAGTTCGAGGACATCCACCGCCGCGTGCCGGGGCTGGCGAAATCGCGGCGTGTCCTGGGCTATCAACCGAGGGTCCCGCTGGACGAGGGGCTCCGACGGACGCTGCGGGCGTACCGGGACCACGGAGTGCCGCAGGCGGTGGGGGTGGCCGGGTGAGCTTCTGGGGCGAGCAGCGCGTGCTGGTGGTCATGCCGCACGCGGACGATGAGACCTTCGGGTGTGGCGGGACCATGGCCCGCGTAAAGGCGGAGGGCGGGGAGGTGTTCGTGGTCGTGGCTGCTGTCGGAGACCTGCGCCACTACGACCCCGAGTACCCCACGGTGACCGGCGACCAGCGCGATCGGGAGTTCCGGGACGCCATGGAGACCCTGGGGGTGGACGACTTCGAGGTCCTGTTCAACGACCTGCAGCGGCACATGCGTCTGGACACGTTGCCAAGGCTCGACCTGGTCCGGCTGATTGAGTCCGAAGGCCGGCTGAGCATCGACCGGGTGCGGCCGACCGTGCTGATCCTGCCCGCCGTCTCCTACAACCAGGACCACGAGGCGCTGTTCAAGGCAGGGTTCGCGGCCTGCCGGCCACACCTGCCCTCCGTGAAGCCGTTCGTGCGTGTGGTGCTGGCGGCGGACGCGCCGCAGCTGGCGTGGAACCACACCCCCTTCCACCCCAACTTCTACGTGGACATCACGGGGTACCTGGACCGTAAGCTCCGGGCCCACGCCTGCCACCGGTCACAGCTCCGTCCACCGCCGCACCACGCCAGCCTCGAGCACATCGAGCGCCTCGCACGGGTACGCGGCGCGGAGGTGGCGGTGGAGGCCGCGGAGGCCTTCTACTGTTACCGCTATGTCGCCTGAGGAGAAGGGCGGAGGGCCCGGGCACGCCACGGTCCGCGTGCTGGACTGTACCGTGCGCGACGGCGGGTTCGCCAACGGGTGGTGTTTCTCGGCGGACTTCGTGCGCGAGCTCTACGAGGCGCTGGACCGGGCAGGTGTGGACTACGTGGAGGTGGGGTTCGCCAACGCCCGGGAGCGATGGCACGTCGCAGATCCCCAGCCGTGGCAGTGGGTGACGGAAGAGTTGCTCCGGGGCGTGCTGCCCGAGCGGCGTCGGACCCGGGTCGCGGTGATGGTGGACACCTGGGGTGTGCCGGACGGCGCACCGCGGCCGCGGAGCCGCGCCTCGCCGGACCTGGTGCGGGTCGCCTGCCGGCTGGACGCTCTCGAGGCGGCGGTGGGGTTGGTGGTCCGGTTCCACGAGGCCGGGTACGAGACGAGCCTGAACCTGCTGGCCGTCTCGGAGATTCCGCCCGGTGATCTCTCTGCCGCGCTGGCGCGGGTGGCACGAAGCCCCGCCGACGTGGTCTACGTGGTGGACTCGTACGGCCACCTGGAGCCGCAAGCGGTGCGGGCTGTGGTGGGGCGTTTCCGAGAGACGCTCCCTGGCAAGGCGGTGGGGTTTCACGGACGCAACAACCGGCAGCTCGCCCTCGCCAACACCCTCGTCGCCGTCGAGTGCGGAGCCACCTTTGTAGACGCGAGCCTGCTGGGGATGGGGCGCGGCGCGGGCAACTGCCCGCTGGAGCTCCTGGTGGGGCTGCGCGACCCTTCGCACCGGACCCTGGTGCCCCTGCTGCGGTTTTTGGCTTTGCACGAGGCCGATTTCCCGCCGCGGTCCCGGTGGGGCTACAGCCTTCCCCTGATGTTGACGGGGCTTTTGAACCGCCACCCACGGGAGGCCACCGAGGAGTTGGTGCGTGAGTTCGTAGGCCTCACGGTCGCCCGGGGGAGTCTGGCATGAGGGAGCCACGGATCCGGCACTCCCGACCTACGCTGGGGCCTCTCGAGCAGGCCGCGGCGAGCCGCGTGCTGGCTTCCAGCCAGCTGGCCGCCGACGAAGAAGTGCGGTCCTTCGAGGCCGAGGTAGCAGGCTTACTGGGTCTGGCCGGCGGGGTAGCGACGAGCTCCGGGACGGCGGCGCTCCACGCGGCCCTGCTCGCCCTGGGTGTAGGGCCCGGGGACGAGGTGTTGGTGCCCACCTACGTGTGCAGCGCGGTCCTGTACGCGGTGCAGGCCACCGGGGCGCGGGCGGTGCCCGTGGACGTCCTGGCGGACGGGAACGTGGACCCCGACCTGGCGCGGCGCGCGGTCACCCGCCGCACCCGGGCACTGGTGGTGACCCACGCCTTCGGGATCCCCGCGGACGTGGACACCCTGCTCGGACTGGGCGTGCCCTTGGTCGAGGACGTCGCGCAGGCTCTGGGGGCGCGCTACCGCGGCCGGCCGGCGGGCTCCTTCGGCCACGTCACCGTGTGCTCATTCTACGCCACGAAAGTGATCACGTCCGGCGGGGAGGGAGGGATGGTCCTGGCACAGGACCGTTCCCTGCTCGCACGCGTGCGCAGGCTGTGTACGTCGGACGCACGGGGCCGCGAGCGACGCTTCAACTACCGCATGACGGACCTGCAAGCGGCGGTCGGGCGCGTACAGCTTGGGCGGCTCGATGAATTCGTGTCGAGGCGGCGGGCCCTCGCGGCGACCTACACACGGACTCTGGACGGGTGGGGTCTGGAGCTTCCCAGGCCGGGTTCCCCTGGCGCCGAGCCCGTCTGGTACCGCTACGTGGTCCGGTGTCAGGAGGCCGCGCGTCTTCTTCGCCACCTCAGGCGGAACGGGGTGGAGGCGAAGCGGCCGGTGAAGCAGCCCCTGCACCGGACGCTGGGACTTTCGGGGTTCCCTGAAGCCGACCGGCTGCACGCCACCAGTCTCTCCCTGCCCATCTACCCCTGCCTCTCGGAGCAAGAGGTGAACGAGGTGGCGAGGCTAGTGCGGGCTGCTGTGGAGGTGCGGGTTGGCGTTGGCTAGCGCGCTGTTGTCGTTCTGCCTCGCACTGGTCCTGGTGCCGGCAGCCCGGTGGGTCGCGTGGCGCACGGGTGCGGTGGACGTCCCCAGAGGCCACAAGGCCCACGGCAGGGCCGTGGCCCTTCTCGGCGGGCCTGCGGTGCTTTCGGCCGTGGGGCTCGCCCTGGCTGCGCTCAGGCCTCAGGAGCTCGCCTGGATGCCCGCCGCAGCCGCGCTGGCTTTGCTCGGTCTTGTAGACGACCTGTGGGGCGTCCGGGCGTCTGTGCGACTCGTGGTGGAGCTCGTGGTCTGCGTGGTGTTGCTGTGGGCTACGGGGACGCGGCTGTGGGCCCCTGCGTTTGTCCCGGGCTGGCTCGCCACCGTCCTCACCGGCCTGTGGCTGGTGGGCGTGGTGAACGCCGCCAACTGCTTTGACTGTGCGGACGGGAGCCTCGGTGGGGTCGGGGCGCTGGCCGCGCTGGGCGTGGCGGGTGTCGCCGCCCTGGTCGGTCACGACGCGTGGGCCACAGCCCTGGGACTGGCGGGCGCCCTCGCGGGCTTCGCAGTCCACAACCGGCCTCCGGCCACGGTTTTCCTGGGGGACGCGGGGAGCCTCCCGGTGGGCTTGCTGGTCGGCTGGCTGTCGGTCCGCACGGCTACCGAGGAGCCTGCGGCTTTGACCCTCGCCGGGCTGGTCGTCGTCTCCGTCCCGGTCTTCGACTTCCTCGCGGTGCACGCGCGCCGGTGGCGTCGGGTGGGACTGCGTCGCCTCATGGAGTCCGTCGGGCGGGAGCACCTACCCCAGCGGCTCCTGCAGTGGGCTGGACCCCGGCGCGGTCTGGTGGGGCTCTACGGCCTGCAGCTGGGCGCGAGCGTCGCGGCCGTGGCAGCGGCGAGCTTCGCCACGCCCTGGCCCGGTCTGGCGGTGCTGTTCGTGTGGGTCGCGCTGTTGCTCTGGGTGGACGACCGGTTGCCGCAGCCCGTGCCTGCCGCGGAGGCCGGGCCCGGAGGCCCGGCGGTACAGGCGCGTCCGGAGAGCGTGGGGTGAGGGAGGTGGACGACCGGGCGATCCGCTACCTGGAGGCCGCGCTGGACGCTGCCGAGCAGCGGTTTGTGACGCTCTTGGCCCAGCAGCGCCTGTTCTCGGAGAACGGGGGTGAGCCTCCGGCCATGCGCGTGGTCGGAGAGCTCCGCCGCGTCCTCCGGTCCGTGACGGAGCTCGAGGGGCGGCGGGACGTCACGTTCGACGATCTCCGTCGCTTGCACGCACTGCGGGCACGCACCGTCTGGTTGTACCGGCGGATCGCCCAAGAACGCCTGTTCGCCAGGAAGGTCCAGCTCGAAGAACGCCTGAAGTCCATGATTCCCCCGGAAGCCTATGAGGTCTACCTCGAGCTCCAGGCCTGCGAGGTAGAGGAGGACGCCGACCGGGCGGCCACGGACGAAGAACTGGCGGCCCGGCTTCTGGCCTGAGGGCCCAGGTCTGGGGCACTCCGCCTAGGGAGGTCAAGGCGGTGGCGTCGTATACTAGACAGTGGTACCGGGCGCTTAGCTCAGAGGGAGAGCACTTCCTTGACGCGGAAGAGGCCGGAGGTTCGAGTCCTCCAGCGCCCACCACGGTTTCTCCTGGACTGCCGCGACGGCCGTCTGGAGCAGTAGACGCCTCGGGTGATGGGTCGTCTCCTGCCGGGCCGCCGACGCCCCCTCTCCCGCTGCAAGTGCGCCTGTATGAGACCGCGGAGTGCCTCGACCACCTCGCCGGTCCCTGGGATGCCCTCGTGGAGCAGGCCGGAGCCTCCATTTTCCACACGTCCACCTGGGTTCGCGCCTGGTGGGAAGCCTTCGGCCACGGGAGGTCCTGGCACGTCGTGGGGGTGTGGGCGGGTGACCGGCTCGTCGGTCTAGCGCCCTTTTGCCGGGAACGCACCCGGTCTGGAGCGCGACGGCTGCGAACCCTCGGTAGTCCGGAGGCGGACTACGGCGGGGTGGTCGTGGCTCCGGACGTCGTTGGGCCGGTGTCGAGGCTGCTGGCGGAGACCTTGTACGAGGACCGCGCCTGGGACGTGCTGTGGATGCCCGAGGTGCCGGAGGAGGCCACCGCAAGCCACCGTCTGCTGACGCACTTCCGGGAGCGGGGGATGCGTGTTCTCGTCCGCGGGAGTTGCACCTGCCGCGTCTCCCTTCCCGCTAGCTGGTCGGAGTACCTTTCGGTTCTGAGCCCCCCGACGCGGCGGCGTTTGCTGCAGAAGGCACGACGCCTCGAAGAACTCGGTGCGCGGGTTGTACGCTGCGAAAGTCCCTCGGATCCTTCGGCCGGCGTCGAGGCGTTCGCCCGACTGCACACGGAGCAGTGGACACAGAAGGGACGTGGCAGCCTCTTGCTGAACGCTCGCCAGATACGGTTCCATACGCTGCTCACGGCAGCCCTTGCGAAGCAGAACCGGCTCGACCTGTGCTGGCTTCAGGTGGGCAGGTCTGTCCACGCGGCGGTCTACGACTTTCGGTTCGGAAAGTCCGTCTACAGCTACCTCTCGGCAGTGGACCTCCGCCATCTTCAACGGCTCTCTCCCGGCATCCTCCTGACCTTGTGGCGCATCCGCGCGGCCATCGAGGACGGATACAGCTGGTACGACCTCCTCCGAGGTGAGGAGCCGTACAAGGCGACCCTGGGCGCGCGCCCGTACCCCACCTACACGTACCAGGTGGTACACCCCAAGCGGTGGAGGGCTTGGTGGTACCTGGCCTTGGGCCCGCTCCGCGAGCGGATGCTGCGAAAGGAGGCGGCGGCGAGACCCGGTGCCCCGGGCGCGGGGTCAGGCCCTGCGGAAGACGGCGTGTGAGGCCGTACGCCTTCGGTTGAGCCTGTCAGGACGCTCCGCTATCATGGCCCCGTGAAGGTCCGGATCCGACACCAGCGGCGCGAGGTACAGGTGGAGGGCGTGCGGACGGTGGGAGAGCTGCTGGACCGCCTGCAGCTCAACCCGGAGACCGTGCTGGTAGTCCGGGGTACGGAGCTGTTGACCCGTGACGCCCGAGTCGCCGACGAGGACGAGATCGAGATCCGGCCCGTGGTGTCCGGAGGCTAGCCATGCGCTGCACCAAGTGCAAGGGCACCGCGCAGGTGGAGGTGCGGCGGCACCACACGGCCTTCTGCGGCCCCCACTTTCTGGAGTGGTTCGAGGCGCAGGTGGACCGGGCCGTGCGGCGCGAGCGCATGTTCACTCCCCAGGACCGCGTGCTGGTGGCCGTGTCTGGGGGCAAGGACAGCCTGGTCCTGTGGGACGTGCTGCTGCGCCTAGGCTACCAGGCGACCGGGTTGCACCTGAACCTGGGCATCGGCGGGTACTCCCAGGAGTCGCAGGAAAAGTGTGAGGCCTTTGCCCGGGACCGGGGCGCTGAGCTCCTGGTGGTGGACATCCCCGCGGAATACGGGGTGGGGGTGGAGGGGCTGGCGCAGCTCACCGGGCGGGTGGCGTGCTCCGCCTGCGGGCTCAGCAAGCGTTACCTGTTCAACCGCGTGGCCGTGGACCGAGGCTTCGACGTGGTGGCGACCGCCCACAACCTGGACGACGAGGCCGCGGTCCTCCTCGGGAACCTGATCGCGGGGAACGTGGACGCGCTCGTCCGCCAGACACCGGTGCTGGAGAGCACCCACCCGGGCCTGGCCCGGAAGGTCAAGCCGCTGTACCGGATCGCGGAGCGTGAGACCGCGGCCTACGCGGTGCTGCGGGGGATTGACTACGTGCTGGACGAGTGTCCGAACAGCGCGGGCGCCCGGTCGCTGTTGCTCAAGGAGGCGCTCAACCTCCTGGAGCGGGACGCGCCGGGGACGAAACAGAGTCTGTACTGGAACTTCCTCGAGAAGGTACGGCCCCTGCTGCGCACGGCGTCGGAGCCCGTGGCGCTCCGGAGCTGCGTTCACTGCGGGCAGCCCACCACCGCTGAGGTCTGCGCCTTCTGCCGGATGACGGAGCGGGTCGCGCGCAAGCTCCAGTCCCGGGTCGCGGTGTCCGCGGCCCGGCGGGAGCCCGTGGCGGCCTCCTCTGGCGGGGGCGGCGGACCCGCATGAGCTCCGGCCCCTTCCGGCCGGGCGAGTTGGTGCTGCTGGTGGACCGCAAGGGCCGCCGTTACCTGCTGCGCCTCCAGCCCGGACGGGTGCAGGACCTCCGAGGCCGGCTGGAGCACGACGCCCTTCTGGGCCAGGAGGAGGGTGTGGTGGTGCGGAACAGCCACGGCGAGGTCTTCCTGGCCCTGCGTCCCACCTTAGCGGAGTACGTCCTGGAAATGCCCCGGCGGACCACGCCCATCTACCCGAAGGACCTCGGGGCGGTGCTGGTGGCGGCGGACATCTACCCGGGAGCCCGGGTCGTAGAGGCGGGGACCGGGTCGGGAGCCCTGACGCTGGCGCTGCTGCGTGCGGTGGGGACGAGAGGGGTGGTGTTCACCTACGAAGTCCGGCCGGAGTTCCTGGAGGCGGCGCGGCGCAACATCGAGGCTCTGCACGGCCCGGCGGACAACCTCGTCGCACGCCTGCACGACGTGTACGAGGGGATCCCGGACACGCCCGTGGACCGGGTGGTCCTGGACCTTCCGGAACCGTGGCGGGTGGTGCCCCACGCAATGGAGGCGCTCCGGCCGGGCGGGATCTTCGCCTCGTACGTGCCCACCGTGCCGCAGGCGCACCAGACCGCGGAGGCACTCCGGGCCTCGGGGGCCTTCGCGCTCGTGGAGACCACGGAGACGCTGGTGCGGCCTTGGAACCTGGCGGGGCAGAGCGTGCGGCCCGCGCACCGGATGGTGGCGCACACAGGCTTCCTGACCACCGCTCGACGGGTCCAGCCCAGGTCTGGAGACCGCGTGGCACCCTTCCCGCCGCCAGCCCCCTACCTGTAAGGCCGTTCCGGCTTCCGGGCGGCGCGCGGCGTGCACGCCAACGTGCCCGCGGGAGCTCGAAGGCGGCCCGGGCCCCGCACCCGCCACCGCCTGTCTCAGAAAGCCCATCGGGCGGAGGAGACCGGGGGCCCGAAAAGTCGCGCAGCGCTCTTGGGGGTGGTCTAGACGAAGATGTCCCGCGGGAGCAGGGCGGTCACGATGAAGTTTGGCACGTCTACCACTTGGCTGACCCGGAGGTCGACGGCGACGCTGCAGAGCGCATAGGCTTGCTGCCGCCCGAAGCCGCGGGTGCCGAGGTAGTCGATCATCTTGAGCAGAGCGTCCCGCGCGGCCAAGGTCAGGTCCTCCGACTCGTTGGTGCCGTCCTCCCGGACGCAGATCCCCGTGGTGGCGTAGAAGCGGCGCGGGGCTGCCATCTCGGGCTCGGTGAAGTAGCTGTCGCGCAGGAACTGGAGGGTGCGGATCCCGCGGCGCTGGGCCTCGCCCCTGTGCACGCGGAACTCCACGTGCACCGCGGAGCGCATCTCGACGGCGGTCCCGCAGGCTTCACAGTCCCCCTGCGCGAAGTGCACGTCCCCGGTGGAGAAGAGGGCGCCTTCGACCCAGACAGGAAGGAACACGCTCGCCCCAGGCGTGAGCTGCTTGATGTCCACGTTGCCGGCGTTCTCCCGCGGGGGGATCGTGCGCAGGCCCTCGGCTGCGACGGGCGCGTGGCCCGGTACCGCGTCGGTGGGGTCCGGCGGCAGCGCCACGCCCCCGCGGCCCGCCAGCTCGGCTTCGCGCCGGGTCGCCTGTTCCCGCAGCTCTCGGGACGGCGCTACGCCCAGCACGCCGGGGTGCGGGCACCGACGGATGCGGACTCCCGGGAGTTGCGGCGATTCGGCGTAGTCGCCGACCAGGTGCCAGTGCACGATGTAGGGGTCAGGGAAGACGTCGCGCAGAAAACCGAACCCCGGGACTTCGGCCGTGTACCCCCAGTGCTCCCAGGGATCGGCTTCGATCTCCAACAGCTTGACCTCCAGGAGGTCGCCGGGGCGTGCGCCCTTGACGTACACCGGCCCCGTCAAGGGATGGACCGGGCCGAGCCGCGCCCGGGCGATGTCGTCGGCCGTCGACCGGGGTGTGAGCTGTCCGTCGAACGCGTCGCGGGTCTCCAGGATCACCCGCTCGCCCGGCTCCGCCTCGAGGGCCGGCTCGATGGCTTCGTGCCAGCGGTTGTGACCGGTGTGCGGCTCCTGGGCCAGTGGTTTGAACGGGTCTATGGCGATGCGGTGCACCCGGGCCATGCTCCACCCCCTCAGGCCCATTGCGCGGTCCCGGCCTGCCGCGCCGGGACACGGCCACGATAGCGCGGATCCAGGGCGCGGGCAAGCAGAGGTGCACCGGACCGTGCTCGTGTCGGTCCGTGGGTGGACCGGCCGCAGGCGTCTGGAGACGCGCCCCGAAGTGCTGTGGTGTCCTCCGGTGCGGTCAGGTGAAGCGCAAGGATAGGGGCGGGAAGCCGGCCATCTCCAGGGTCACCAAGTCGCCTGCCTGCACGGGGACCGCACGGCCCAGGGAGCCGGAAAACACCACGTCGCCTTCCTCCAGCCCCTCCCCGAACTCCGCCAGCTTGTTGGCCAGCCAGGCCACGGCTCGAGCCGGATGGCCGAGGGCCGCGGCGCCGACGCCCTCCGTGGCGGGCTGGCCGTTGTGGCTGAGGACCATACCGACCAGTCGCAGGTCCTCGTGCCGCGCCCGGGCCGACCAAGGCCCGAGCACGAACCCTCCGAAGGACGCGTTGTCCGCGATGGTGTCGGTGATCTTGATGCGCCAGTCGGCGATCCGGGAGTCGATGATCTCGATCCCGCACGTCACGGCCTCGGTGGCGGCCAGCACGTCCTGCACACTCACGTGCGGGCCGCGCAGCGGCCGGCCCAGGAGGAAAGCCACCTCGCCCTCCACCCTCGGCTGCAGGAACACCTCGAAGGCCACCTCAGCCCGGCCGCCCGCCTGCGGCACGTGCCGGGAGGCCCACAGCACGCCGTAGTCGGGCTCGCTGACCCCGAGCTGGGCCTGCATGGCGGTGCTGGTGAGGCCGATCTTCCGGCCCGCCGTCCGCTCGCCGGACCTCACCCGCAGGCTGTGCCATCGCTGCTGGACCGCGTACGCCTCCGCCACGTCCACCAGCCCCGCCTCGCTCAGGGGTGGGAGGGGTCGGCGGGAGCGCAGCGCCTCCTCGAGCTGAGCCGCGAGGCGGTCCGGGTCTAGCGGTTGCTCAGGCATACGGTCTTCGCCTCGGTGTAGAACTCCAGGCTGTACTGAGCGCCCTCGCGGCCGATGCCGCTGGACTTCATGCCTCCGAAGGGCACCCGCAGGTCCCGGACGAAGAAGTCGTTCACCCACACCGTCCCCACCTCCAAGGCGTTGGCCACCCGCACCGCCCGGCCCACGTCCTTGGTCTGCACCACCGCGGACAGACCGTACGTCACGCCGTTGGCCAGGGCGACCGCCTCCTCCTCGGTGTCGAAGGGCATGACGGTCACCACCGGGCCGAAGACCTCCTCCTGGCAGACGCGGTCGGTGTGCCGGACCCCGGTGATCACGGTGGCGTTCAGGAAGTTGCCGCGGTCGAAGGGCGGAGCCAGCCGCGGCCGGTCTCCGCCCAGGAGCACCTGCGCGCCCTGGGCCCGAGCCTCCTCCACGTAGCCCACCACCCGCTCCAGGTGCTCGGGCGCGATGAGGGCGCCCAAGGTGGTGTTCGGGTCCATGGGGTCGCCGGGCCGGAGCCGCTCGCATGCGGACACGAAGCGGGACAGGAAGGCGTCGAAGACCGGGCGCTGGACCAGGACCCGCGGGCCCGCCAGGCAGAACTCCCCCTGGTTGAAGAAGGCGGCCCGCACACTCACCTCCACCGCACGGTCCAGGTCCACGTCGTCGAAGACGATGTTCGGGCCTTTGCCGCCCAGTTCAAAGCTCAGCCGCTTCAACGTCGGCGCCGCGGCCGCCATGATGGTCTTGCCCGTGGTGGTCTCGCCGGTGAAGGAGATCAGGCGGATCAGGGGATGCTTGGTCAGGAACTCCCCCGCAGAGTTCGGCCCGAACCCGTGGACGACGTTGAACACGCCGGGGGGGAGGCCCGCCCGGTGGGCGATCTGCGCGAGGCGCCAGGCGCCCACGGGCGTGTACTCCGCGGGCTTGAGCACCACCGTGTTGCCGAAGGCCAACGCGGGTCCGATCTTCCACGTCTCCAGGAGGAGCGGCACGTTCCAGGGGGTGATGAGGGCCGCCACGCCCACCGGCATGCGCTGCACGTAGTTCACGTAGCCGTTGTCCATGAGGAAGGCCTCGCTGCCGTGGGTGGCCGCGAAGTCGGCGAAGAACTCGATGTTGTTGGCCACACGGGCGATGTACACGTCGGGGTTGTTCTCCCGGATGGGCCGGCCCACGTCCCACGTCTCCACCCGGGCCAGGTCGCTGGCCTCCTCCCGGATGGCCCGGGCGAAGGCGTGCAGGACCCGGCGCCGCTCCGCCACCGGCGTGCGGCTCCACGTGGCGAAGGCCCGCTGGGCTGCCTCCACCGCCGCGTCCACCTCGTCTGCGGACGCCTCCGGCGCGGTGCCGATCACCCCGTTGGTGGCAGGGTAGAAGACCTCGAAGCGGTTGCGGCCCTTGCGGAACTCCCCGCCTATGTAGTGCTCGACCTCGAACCTGGGCCTGTCCACCGTCTCTCCCTCCCTGTTACGCTTCGAGTCGCAGCGCCAGGGTGTGGGCCCCCGCCCACACCTCCACCACACCCGCTTCGGCGGGCACCGCCGCCGCCGGCGAGCCGAGCAGCACCACCTGGCCGGCCCGCAGCCCGCCCACCCGGTCCGCGAGCCATGCCAGCCGCACGCCGAGGTCGCCCAGGGCGCCGGTGGGCCCCTCCGACCGCAGGGCGCCGTTCACGAATAGCCGCAGCTGTCCGGGCAGCTCGGCCTCCGGGAGCAGCGCGCCGCCGAGGGCGAAAGCCCCCCCGCTCGCGTTGTCCGCTACGACCTCCGTGGCGGTGAACCGGTAGTCCTGCCACACGCTGTCCAGCACGTCCAGGGCCAGGAAGAAGCCTGCGAACGCGGCGGCCACGCGGCCCGGGGGCGATCCCGGCGGCACGTCCCGCCGCAGGACCACGGCGAGTTCGGGTTCGACCCGCGGCTGCAGGAAGCGGCGGAGGGAGGAGGCGGAAGGGAGCAGCATGTCGGCGTACAGGCGGCCGTAGATGGGCTCGGTGATCCCCATCTGCCGCTGCTTTGCCTCGCTCAACAGCCCTAGTTTGTAGCCGCGCAGCACCCGGCCCGTCTCTCCGGAGGCCTGCACGCGGTAGGCCGCCTCCAGGTCGAACTCCACCCCGGCGCTCGGGACGGGCGTGCCGGCGGAGCGCGCGGCCTGGATCCGGCGCAACAGCTCCTGCTCTCGTTCGGTCAGCGTCACAGACGCTCCGTGCGGCCCCGTGGGCACTTCGGGCACCGCCCCCCGCTCACGAGGCGACCGCGGCCCGCTGCCGCACCAGGTCCAGCGCCACGTCCAGGATCCAGTCCTCCTGGCCCGCCACCGCCTTGCGCCGCCCCAACTCCACCAGGATCTCCCGCGGGTCAATCCCGAGGCGCTCCCCGATCCGGCGCGCGTGCAGCAAGAACGTGGAGTAAGCGCCCGCGTACCCGATGGTGACCGCGTCCCGGTCCGGGAGGGGCTGGAAGGGCATCATGGGCGCCAACACGAACTCCGCCGCGTCCATGAGTTTGAACACGTCCAGCCCTGGGTTCAACCCGGCCTTGTCCAGCACCGCCGCCAGCACCTCCGTCGCCGCGTTGCCCGCACCGGCCCCGCAGCCCCGCAGGGAACCGTCGAGCTGGTCAGCGCCGGCCTCCAGGGCGGCGAGGCAGTTGGCGATGGCGAGCCCCAGGTTGTTGTGGGCGTGGAAGCCCACCTGGACCCGCAGCGCCTGCCGCAGCGCCCGCACCGCGGCGGCGGCCTCCCAGGGAAGCATGGCGCCGGCGGAGTCGGTGACGTACACGCAGTCTGCGCCGTAGGACTCCATGAGGAGGGCCTGCTCCGCCAGGACCTCAGGGGGCCGCATGTGGGCCATCATCAGGAACCCCACCGTCTCCATCCCGAGTTCCTTGGCGAGGCCGAAGTGCTGCTCGGAGATGTCCGCCTCCGTGCACTGGGTCGCGATGCGCGCCACGGTGGCGCCCCGCCGCACCGCCTCCCGCAGCTCGTGGCGGGTGCCGATCCCCGGGATCAGCAGCACCGCGATCCGCGCCCGCCGCGCGGTGGCCGCCGCCTCCTCCACCAGGTCCAGGTCGGACACCTGGGAGAACCCGTACTGGATGGACGACCCGGCCAAACCATCTCCGTGGGTCACCTCGATCACGGGGATACCGGCGTCGTCCAGGGCCGCCACCACCGCCCGCACCTGCTCCCGGGTGAACCGGTGACGGAAGGCGTGGGACCCGTCCCGCAGGGTGGTGTCGGTCACGCGCGGGGGCTTCATGCCACGGCTCCTGTGAGCATGTGCTCCGCGATCAGTTCGCCCACCCGGCGGGCCGCGGAGGTCATGATGTCCAGGTTCCCTGCGTACGGGGGCAGGTAGTCGCCCGCGCCCTCGATCTCCAACAGCATGGCCACCACGGTCCGCTCGCCCCACGGAGTGTCTCGGCGGTCGAAGTGCGGACCGTTCTTGAGCCGGTAGCCCGGCACGTAGCGCTGCACGTCGGCCACCATGCGCTCCACGGACTCCCGGATGCGGTCGGGGTCCGCGTCGTCGTCCTCCGGCACGCAGTAGATGGTGTTCCGCATGATGATGGGTGGCTCTGCGGGGTTGAGGATGATGATGGCTTTGCCCAGGGCCGCGCCGCCGATGGCCTCCAGGCCCCGGGCGGTGGTGGAGGTGAACTCGTCGATGTTCTGGCGGGTGCCGGGCCCCGCGGACCGGCTGGCGACGGTGGACACGATTTCCGCGTACCGCACGGGGGCCACCCGGTGGACCGCGTGCACGAGGGGGATGGTGGCCTGGCCCCCGCACGTGATCAGGTTCACGTTGGGGACGCCCAGGTGCTCGCCCAGATTCACGGGCGGGACCACGTACGGGCCCACCGCGGCCGGCGTGAGGTCCACCGCCACCTTGCCCGCCTCCCGCAGGACCTTCGCGTGGCGCACGTGGGCCTTGGCGCTGGTGGCGTCGAACACGATGCGGATGTCGGGGTCCTCCAGCACCGCCTGCACGCCGTCCACGCTGGTCCGCAGCCCCAGGGACCGCGCCCGGGCCAGACCCTCGGACTGCGGGTCGATGCCCGCCACCAGCACCAGCTCCATCGGCCCCGGGTTCTTGAGGATCTTGTACATGAGGTCCGTCCCGATGTTGCCGGACCCCAGGATCGCCACCTTGACGCGACCGTCGGCACCCATCTCGCCCACCCTCTCCCCGCTACTCGTTGACCACCGCCACCGGCGCGAACAGCTCCTCCAGGGGGAGCACCCGGTCCACGAAGCCCTGCTCCACCACGTACCGGCCCAAAGTCTCCAGGGTGGTGCGGTTCGGCTCCAGGCCGTACGGCCACGGGTCGGCGCCCAGCACGCGCTCCGCCTCTTCCATCTCCGCGTGCAGCCACGGCAGCGTGTAGCGCAGGGCGCCGCTGAACCGCATCTGCTCCAGGCACCACGCCTTGCTGGCCACGAAGGCCTTATACAGGCTGTGCACCACCCACGGGTGGTCCCGGTACACGGACTCCCGGACCACCACGGTGTGCATGATCGGGAAAATCCCTGTCCGACGGTAGTAGTCCTGCTCCACCGGTCGGTAGTCGGGAAAAAGCCGCCCCACGCGCGGGTCGCGGCCCAGCGCCTTGGGGATCCGGGCGCCGATGAGGGCGTCGATCTCCCCCGCCAACAGCATGTCGTTCAGCGTCCGGTCGTAGACCCGCTCGATGGCCAGGGGCTGCCTAGGCCACTCCACCAGGGCATCGGGCCGGCCAATGCCGTTCACGCCCCCCGTGTACCACCGGCACGTCCGCCAGTCCACCCCGTACTCGTCCTGGAGGATGCCGCGGATCCACACCGCGGCGGTCTGGCTGTACTCGGGAACGCCCACCCGCTTGCCCTCCAGGTGCTTGGGCGACTCGACGCCGCTGTCGCGGTTCACGAACACGAACCCGTGGCGGAACATGCGGGAGGGGAAGACGGGCAGGGCCACGAAGGGGAAGTCGCCGCGGCTGCGGCGGATGAAGTACAGGGAGCAGGACATCTCCGACACGTCGAAGCACTCGGTGGTCACCATGCGGGAGAAGATCTCCGGCGGCGACTGGATGGGCACGTAGACCAGTTCGATGCCCTCCGGCCGCACCACGCCGGTGCGCAGGGCCTCGGTCCGGTCGTAGGGCCCGCAGGCGAGGCTCAAGCGCAGGGTGGTCACGCGGCCCTCCTCACAGGGGGTAGACGAACACGTCCTGCAGCACCGCGGTGTCCAGGATCACCCACTTGGACCGGAACCGCGGCCCCTGGGGCGTGAACACCACGTGGTCCCGGTACTCGCCCAGGGCCAGCAGGCGCGGGGTGGGGTCGGCGCTGGGCGTGAGCCAGACCCCGAAGTTGGCGGTCACCCGCACCGACCCGTCCTCCGCAGGCTCGGTCCACACCGGCCCCACCAGGTGCCGGGGCCGCACGTCGTTGTAGTGCCGGTCTTCCAGGCGGCCTCCCGCCCCCCAAAACTCCCGGATTACCGTCACGCGGTCGAGGATCCGGTCCTTGGAGTCGTCGCGGATCACGGCCACGGGAAGGCCCCGCTCCAGGTTCTCCCGGGTCACCACCACGTACTCGGTTTCGTCTGCGAACAGGTCCGGCCACTCGTGCACCCGCTCCGGGTCGTCCACCACCCGTACGTAGTGGGCCAGCAGCTCCCGCGCCGCCTGCTCCCGGGAGGCCACGTCGGATAGCGCGCTCACGGCTGCGACGGCGCCCCGTCCGCTACGCCCAGCAACCGCCGGTACGCCTGGTAGAAGTGCCGGATGGGCGCCTCGTCCACGTGCCGGTAGGGCGGGAACCGCTTCGGCGTACCCTTGAGCACCACGTTGTCCCCGCGGGCCACGGAGCTGGTCTGGACCCGTTCCAGGGCTGCCGCGTCCTCCAGGGTGATGGCGCCCGCGGGGCCCAGGACCGCAGGGCCTTGCCGAACCCGGTGTCGGACCACCTCCTCGGGGTCGTCCGAGCGGGCGAAGAAGGTGAACTCGATGAGGGTACGGTCCACCGCCAGTGGCAGCACGTACCGCAGTTGGATGGTGTCAAAGTAGTCGGTGACCACGCCGGAGGGGAACACCACGATCATGTTGTGGTCCGTGGTGGGCTTGGTACGGACCTCGAACAAACTCATGTCCCGCAGGACCGGCCGCAGCTCGTCCACCCGGGTGGACCGGGACTGGCCCCACAGGTGGCCGTTCCGCTGGTAGTTGGGCACGAGTCGCTGCCCCCCGTGGGACCGCAGCCGGACCACCTGGAAGCCGGTGTGCAGCGCGGTGACGTGGTAGCCGTCGTAGATGTTCTCCACGTACAGCTTCCAGTTCGTGCGGAACACCACCTTGACGGAGCCCAGGTAGCGGAGCCGGCCGTCGCCCACCACCCGGTCGAGCCCCTCCGTGAGCTCCGCCAGGTAGGCGGGAAGGGGCGGCGTCTCGTCGTGGAAGGAGGCGAAGATGAGCCCGCGGTGGGTGGCCACCCGGGCCCGGGGCAGCCCGTAGTCTTCCCGGCGGAACTCCGCGGGGAAGTCCTCGGGCAGGGACACGCCCTGCAGCGTCCCGTCCGGCGCGTAGGTCCACATGTGGTAGATGCAGCGGAAGCCCGCGCGCAGCACGTTGCCGGACGGGCCCTCCACGAGCCTCGCACCCCGGTGGGCACAGGCGTTCACCAGGACCTGCACCTGCCCGTCCCCGCCGCGGACCACGATCACGGGGACCGCGCCCACGGAGATGGTCTTGTAGTCGCCGGGCTGCGGGATCTCCGCTTCGTGGCCCACGAGCACCCACACGGGGCCCGTGAACAACGCGTCCATCTCCCAGCGGAACAGGTCCGGGTCTGTGAAGATCTCGCGCGGGATGCGGTTGTCCTCCGGGGGCCATCGGAGCGAGACCGGCGGGCCGCCGGACGCGCGCGGGAGCACGGTCGCCATCAGCGCCTCCTCCGTGCGAACTTCAGCCCGATTATGGAAGGTCCAGTCGGAGAGGGAAAGGGGCGTGTTCCGGCATTGTGAACGGCAGCGCACGTGCAGGATAACCGAACACCGGTCTTGTTCCGCTCTGCGCGGGCGTGGATCCTGGTAGGGGAGCGCTCCCGCAAGCCCGCCGGGCCGCGGGCAGGCGGCCCACAGCGAGGAGGGAGGCCGTGGAACTGCGCACGAGGTCCCAGCTGTCGTACGCGGACCTGGTGGTGGACGACCCACGCGAGTTCCGCGTCCACGGGTCGGTGTACACCGACCCCCAGGTCTTCGAGGAAGAGATGCGCCGTCTGTTCGAACGCGCCTGGGTGTACGTGGGGCACGAGTCGGAACTGCCGGCACCGGGCGACTACAAGACGGTGCTGGTGGGCCGCCAGCCCCTCATCCTCACCCGCCACGAGGACGGCCGCATCTACGCCCTGTACAACCGCTGCCGCCACCGGGGCGCGGTGGTGTGCCGCGAAGAGCGCGGACACTCCAACTTCTTCCGGTGCCGCTACCACAACTGGGTGTACGCCAACAACGGGGCCCTCATCGGCATGGCCCAGGCCTCTGGCTACCCGGAGGACCTGGACCGGTCCCGCTACGGCCTGGTGCCCGTTGCGCGGCTGGACTCCTACCGCGGCCTGCTGTTCGTCAGCCTGGCGCAAGACGGGCCCAGCCTGGAGGAGCACCTGGAGCCGGTCCGTAAGTACGTGGACTACTGGTTCGGCCGATCTCCCTCCGAGCGGATCCAGGTCATCCTGCCGCCGCACCGCTACGAGTACCCGGGCAACTGGAAGCTGCAGGCGGAGAACGGGTTCGACGGCTACCACGGCAACTACGTGCACCTCTCGTGGCAGCGGGTGCTGCAGCTCTCGAAGGAGTCTACGGTGGAGGAGGTCCAACAGTACCGGCAGGAGGGTTGCGTCCGCGGCCTGCGGAACGGTCACGGCCTGCTGGAGCGTCCCGGCAGCCTGAACCCCGCCTCCAGCTGGACCGCACGGATGATGCACCGGTACCCGGAGTACGCGGAGGCCATGCGCAAGCGCTTCACCGACGCGGAGCTCATGGAGGTGTCCGCCCGTCGCAACATCTTCGTGTTCCCGAACCTGTACCTGTTCGACACCCACATCCGGGTGATCGTGCCGAAGGCGGTAGACCGCACGGAGGTGCAGCTTTACGTGTACGCCCTGGAGGACGTGCCCGAGGCCATCAACCGCAGCCGGTACCGCGGCCACGAGCGCTTCTACGGGCCCGCGGGGTTCGGAGCGCCGGACGACATCGAAGTGTTCACGGAGATCCAGACGGGGCTTCAGGCCACGGGAGACCCCTGGAACCTGCTGAACCGCGGCCAGCACCGGGAGCGGGTGGTGGACGGCGAGGCCATCGGCTACACCACGGACGAGGCCCCGCAGCGGTCCCTGTACCGGGCGTGGCGTCAGGCCATGGCCGAGCCCTGAGGGATGTGCCGATGCTGAGCGTGGAGGAGGCGCAGCGGTTCCTCGTGGCGGAGGCCAGGCTGCTGGACGAGCGGCGCTTCGAGGAGTGGGAGCAGCTGTTCACCGACGACGCGGTGTACTGGGTCCCCATGGACCCGGACCGGGACCCCCAGCAGACCGTGTCCATCGTGTACGACGACCGCAGGCGCCTGCACGAGCGGGTCTACCGGCTCACCCGGACGCCGGTGCTGGACCAGAACCCGCCTTCTCGCACCGTCCGCCTGGTGGGGAACGTGGAGGTGGGGCCGGGCGAGGGCCCGGAAGAGGCGCAGGTGCGGTGCAACCAGCTGATCGCGGAGATGCGGCCCGGGGGACCGGGGCAGGCAGGGCTCAACAACCCCCGGTGGTTGGCGGCGCGGTGCGAGTACCGGCTGCGGCGCGTGGACGGGTCGTGGCGCATCGCGTTGAAGAAGGTCGTGCTGCTGGACGCGGACCAGCCGCAGTACAACCTCTCCTTCATCCCGTAGGCGGGGAGGGACGGACGTTGGACGCGTACGGGAGGCCCTGGCGGGAGGAACGGCCGCTGGGATCGGTGGGCCGGGTGCACGTCAGCCGGTACCAGACACCCACCGGGGTCCGGCTGCGGCTCGTGGCGGCCGACGGAGGGCGGGAGGCCTTCCTGGATCCCCTGGAGCTGGAAGGCCTCACCCGGGTGCGTTACAAACCGGTCCCGGCCCTCCCGGTGGCCACGGGGGACGGCGCGGAGCAGGCGGCGGAGGCGTGGAAGTCCGTGGGCGAAGGCTCGGAACGGCTGCAGAATGAGTTCGCCCTGGTGGCCGTGGCCCTGGTGGGCAGCGAAGGCCTGCTGGTCCGAGACATGAACGGGGGCCTGGCGGTGGTGTTGGGCCCCCAGGAGCTGGAGGCGCTGCTCCACATCCGCCACATGGATCTGGCCCCCCTGGTGGACACCAGCGACATGGTGGCACTGCCGGAGCCGGACCTGGACGAGGAATGACCGGGCATGTGGGGGCGGGCGGAAACCCTGTCCGAAGCCCGGCAGCAGCTGGTGCTGGCCAACCGAATCCTGGTCCGTCTGGGGCTTCTGGACTCCATGGGGCACGTGAGCGTCCGCGACCCCGAGGACCCTTCCGCCTACCTGCTCTCTTGGTCCAAGGCTCCCCGGTGGGTACGCGAAGACGACGTCTTGGTCTTCGACCTGGACGGCCGCGACCGCACAGGCTCCGGAAAGCCTCCCTACATGGAGCGTGCGCTACACGGGGAGGTGTACCGGGCTAGGCCCGACGTGCACGCCGTGGTCCACACCCACATGTTGAGCGTCCTCCCCTTTGGCCTCACCGGCCGGCCGGTGAAGGCCGTGGTCCACTCCGCGGCCATGTTCTGGGAGGGAGTCCCCCTGTACGACGACTACTTCGACCCCGAGCACGAGGGTTTGTACATCATCTCCCAGGAGCAGGCGCGACGGATGGCCGCGTGCCTGGGTTCGAGGCGGGCGGTGCTCCTCCGCGGCCACGGCTGCGTGGTGGTGGGCTCCACGCTTCCGGAACTGGTGGTCAGTACCTACTCCCTGGACCAGAACTGCCGGGTGCAGTGGCTCGCGGAGGCCGTGGCTCCCGCGAAGCCGCTGCGGGAGGAGGAAGCGCGCGCCATGCTGCGCGTACGGCTCGGAGAGATCGGGATCCGCCGCGCGTGGGAGAACTGGGTTCAGGAGCTACAGGAGGCGGGGTGGCTCCCGTGAGGCGGGCGATGGCGGTCGCGGGGAGCTGGGTTCAGGCGTTCTTGGATCGGCAGGTCCGCCGGCTGCGGGTCGTGCAGAGCCGCGGCAACTTCCTGCCCTCCGACGTGTCGCCGGAGGAGGTGTTCTGGCCGTGATCGAGAGGGTGCGCGCCGCGGTGGCCACGGAGCGCCTGCACACAGAGCTCCGGACGTTTCCCCTTCCCGAGGTCGGACCCGACGAAGGGCTGCTGCGGGTCGAGGCCTGCGGCCTGTGCGGGACCGACTGGGAGTACTACACGCGGCAGCGCGGGGCCCACCTGGGCCCCATGATCCTTGGCCACGAGATCGTGGGCACCATCCTGGCGGTGGGCGAAGAAGCCCGGCGGCGGTGGAAGGTGGCGCCGGGAGACCGCGTGGCGGTGGAGGAGTTCCTGCCGTGCGGGGAGTGCGCGTTCTGCCGGACGGGGCGGCCGGCGCTGTGCGACGCCACGGACTCCCGCTCCACCCGGCCCTTCCTCCGGTACGGCGCCACGCCCGTGGAGGTGGCCCCCGCCCTGTGGGGTGGGTTCAGCGAGGTGCTGTACCTGCACCCCCGGGCGTTGGTGCACCGCGTGCCGGACGGGCTCTCGCCGGATCTCGCCACCCTCTTCGTGCCCCTGTCCAACGGCATCCGATGGGTCCGCCGCGACGGAGGGCTTCGGCCCCGGAGCACGGTGGTGGTGATCGGGCCCGGCGCGCACGGCCTGGGCTGTGTCGCGGCGGCCGTGGAGGCGGGCGCTGCGCAGGTGTTCGCGTTGGGGAGGGAAAGGAGCCCGCGGCTGGAAGCGGCGCAGGCCCTGGGCGCGGTCCCTCTTGAGGCGGACCGGGAGGACGTGGTGGGCGCCGTGCGGGACGCCACGCAGGGGCGCATGGCGGACCTGGTGGTGGATCTCGCCCCGAGCGGCGCGGAGGGCCTGGCGACCACGCTGGCGCTCGCGGGCAAGGGAGCCGTGGTGCTGTTTGCCGCCACCAAGCACGGCCAACTGGCCGCGGACGCCTTCTCGGAACCCATCGTGCGCAAGGGGCTGGTGGTGAAGGGGGTGCGGGGCAGGGACTTCGAAGCCGTGGACGAGGCGCTCGCGGTGCTCGCGTCCGGACGCCTCCCCCTGCAGCGGTTGCGGACCCACCGGTTCGGCCTGGACGAGGTAGACCAGGCGTTACGCGTCCAGGGAGAGAAGGTGGACCCCTCGGCCATCCACGTGGCCGTGGTCCCTTGACGGGAAGAGACCCGGGGCCGATCAGCGCACGCGGGAGCCTGCTGTGGCTGTACGTGCCCACGCTGGCGCTCAGCGTGGCCCAGGGCATGGTGTTGCCCGCCATCCCCCGTCTGGCGGACGCGTTCGCCGTGTCCGCAGGCACCGCAGGGCAGGTGGTCACCGCATTCGCCGCGGGCCGCATGGCCATCCTGTTCCCCGCAGGCCTGCTGGTGGACGCCCTCGGCGCGCGAGTGGTCTTGCTGTTGGGCTCGACCCTCGCGCTCGCGGGTGCGCTGTCGGTCGCCTCAAGCCCTTGGTTTTTCGGGATTCTGCTGGGCCAGTTCCTGGCAGGCGCGGGCGCGAGCCTGTGGACCCTGGGCCGGGAGGCGGCGGGCCTGCAACAGGTGGCCGCGGACCGGCGCGGACGGCTCCTGAGCGCCTTCTTCGGCCTGCAGATGGCCGGCACGGCGCTCGGCCCGCTGGTGGCGGGGGTGGTGGTAGACCGGGCCGGGCTGCGATCGGCGCTATGGCTGCCGGCGGGCGTGGCCGCGGCCGTGTGGGTTGTCACCGTGGTGTCCCACGAGGGCTGGGCTGAGCGGGCCGGCGGGGCCCGACCGGCGGTCCGAGAGGCGCTGCGCGGGATCCCTGAGGAATTCCGCCTGGCGTTCCGCGTGGTGACCTTCGCCACGTTCGTGCTGACCATGTACCGCACGAGCCTGAATGCCCTGTGGCCCGTGTACGTGGGCGCCGAACTCGGTTACCCGGCTGCAGCCGTGGGCGCGCTGTTCGGGATCGTGAGCGCCCTCATCCTCGCCATGATCCCGACTGCCGGCTACGTGCTGGACCGGGTGGGCCGCAAGTGGGGTGCGGTGCCTGCGTGCCTGGTGCCCGCGGTGGCCTTCGGCCTCATGCCCCTGGCCCGCACCCTGCCGCAGCTCGGTGTGTTGGCTGCGCTGCTGGGTCTCGCGGGCGGGCTGTCCTTGGGCGCCATGTCCGCGCTCAGCTACGACATCATCCCCGAGGAGGCGAGGGGCCGCCTTCAGGCCATGCGGAGGCTGGTGGGAGAGCTCGGCGGCCTCGTGGGCCCGTTCGCGGCGGGCGTCGCCACCGACTGGGGCGGCGCGGGGACCGCCTTCCTCCTGTACACGCCCCTGCTGCTGGCCGCAGGGCTGCTCCTGGCCTTCGCGGTGCCGGAAACCCTGCAGGCTCCCCGGCGTGCAGGGCGGCTGCGGGCCGAGGAGGGCCGGTAGCGTCGGGGGGACTACCCCGCGCCCACCGCCGCCCGCGTGGCGGTGTACTCCGGCGCATCCTCTAGATACACCACCGCGTCGTAACCCAGCAGCTTGAACAGCCGGTTCTGCGCCGAGAGGAACACCAGTGGCCGGTCGGGGTCCGCGTTGAAGTGCTGGTGGACGGTGTTGTGGGGGACGTACAGGAGGTCTCCCTCCTGGAAGTCCCAGCGGGACGGCTCCTTGGCCACGCGGGCGTAGTAGCGGTCCTGGATCTCCGCCTCCACGTCCCAGTGAAGGCTGTAGCCCCGCCCAGACATCACGTAGATGGCCTCGTCCGCCATGTGCCAGTGCTTGGCGGACCGGCTGCCCGGCGAGACCTCCTGCTGGTGCACGTCCACGCTGAACACGCGCACGTCGGTGCGCTCCGGGGAGGTGAGCACGCGCACCTTGCCCTCCCGGGTGACCTCCCACCGCGTGTCCGAGGGCTTGACGACCTTCTTGCGCTGCGCCACGCCCGGGGTCCACAGCTGCGACCATTCCTCCCGCGGGCCGTAGCCGTCCGCCTCCGGCGCGCGGCCGATCTTCCCCTGCTGGATGAGGCCGAGGAACATCCACGTGGCCTTGGCCTTGATCACCAGGGCCAGCGCCCGCCGGTCGGGGTCTGCGTTGAAGTGGCGGTGGACCGAGTCGTTGTGTACCACCACCAGGTCGTCCTTCTCCCAGTCGTACCGCTGGCCGTCGTGGATCTCGTACCCCCGGCCTTCCAGGATGTAGAAAGTGGCTTCATTCTGGTGGCCGTGGCCGCGGTTGGACCCGCCCGGGAAGAGCTCGACGAAGTGCATCTGGATGGTCTGGGTGAGGAAGGGATCGTCACCAGGACCGAGGATCCACCACGTCCGGGACTGTTCGGAGTCGCCCGAGTGTCCCACCCGGGCGTCGTCCACCACGGTGCCCGCCGGGCGCACCCGGGGCGCCGAGCGCTGACGCCTGCGGAACTCCTCGAGGGCGTACTGCTCCGAGCTGATCCCCCGCACGAACACCCGGCCCTCTTCCTTGCTCATCCCGCACACCTCCCGCGCGCTTCGCGTCCACGCCCAGCGTAGACGGTGCCTTGGGACCGCACAAGGCCGCGGTTCCGGAGAACGGAACGCTCAGCCGACGAGCCACGCGACCAAGAGGCCCACGCCGGCCGCACCCAGCACGAGCCAGAGGGGTTCCGCGTCCTTCGGGCCCGCGAGCCAGGTGATGGCCGCCAGGCCCACGAGCTCCGCGCCGCCGAGGCGGAGGGAATCGGCCAGGTCCCAGGCCGCGGCCGCCACGAGCCCTGCCACCACGAACGCCGCGGGCCGCGCCACCGACCGCACCACCGCCTCCACCCGGCTCAACCCGTGGTGCACGAGGGCGGAAGTGACGCACGCGGGCAGCGCGACGCCGGCGACCGCCGCAGCCGCACCGGGAAGCCCGCGCAGCAGGTATCCCACGCCGGCCACGAAGCCCGCCCGTGGCCCAGGGAACAGGTAGCTCACGGCGAAGACCCACGCGAACGCCTCCGCGTCCACCACGCCCGTTCGGACCCACTGCTGCTGCATCACTGCCACCAGGCCGTTGGCGCCGCCCACGGCCGCGAGGCCGCCCAGGGCTACCACCACAGCGATCTCCCACAGGGCGGGCGGCGTCAGAGGGTCCCCTCCCCGCGCAGCAAGACCCAGCCCACCACCAGTCCACCCAGCGCCACCACGACCAGCGGCACGCCCTCGTGCACCGCGACGGCCACGGCCGCTGCGAGAGCGATCCCGCCCCACCGCGCCGCACCCGGCGCGGGCTGGTCCCACGCGTGCCGCCAGGCGTTTCCGAGCAGAATCCCCACCACTGCCACCGACGCGAACCGCTGTGGGAGGGTCAGGAAGTCCGGCAGCGATCCCGGTCCGGAGGCCATCACCACGGCCAGCACGAGCAGCGAGGACGGCAGGAGCAGCGAGAAGACGGCCACCACGCTCCCCAGCCAGCCCCGCAGCTGGAACCCTACGAGACCCGCGAGGCCGATGAACCGCGGTGAGGGCATCAGGGTGGAGAGCACCAGCCGCAGCCTTAGCGCCTCAGGGGCAAGCCAGCCGCGGAGTTCCACGAGCTCCCGCTCGAGCTGTCGGACCCCTCCCCACATGCCACCGTACACGGTGAGCCCGATCCTGAAGAAGCTCGCTGCGAGGGCCCGGAGCGACGGGGAGGAAGGGGTAGAGGCCGTGCGGCTCACTCCAACGTCCGGTCCGCGACCGCAGGCCGCACGTCGGGCACCCACCGCAGCAGCAGGTTGCCCACCAGCACCGCGCCCGCGATGCCGTAGAACACCACCGCAAGCCCGTACCGGTCTGCCACCGCGCCGCCCACCACCGGTGTGAGGGTGGAGAACAGCGACTGGGCGGTGAACAGCAGCCCCACGGTCGTGCCCTCATGCTGGCGCGGCACGATGCCGATGGCCCACCGGAAGAGGGCGGGCCGCATGGAGTAGACGAAGAACCCCAGCAGGGCCAGGACGAGAACGAACGCAGGAGTGGAACCGAGGAACACCGCGGCCAGTACTACAAGGCTCGTGCTCGTCATGCCCACGGTGGCGATCCGCTTGGGCCCCAGGCGGTCGGACAGGGTGCCGGCGATGGGGGTCGCTACGAGGCCCGAGGCCTGCACCAGGGTCATGTACAGCCCGACGAGCGGAGCGGACGCCTGCGCCACGTACACGAGGTACAAGGGCAGGAAGGTGTGGAGCCCGTTTTGGGTCAGCGAGCGCAGTCCGGACACCGCGGCCAAGATCAAGAGGTTCGGGCTGCGGAGAGTGGTCCCCAGCCCCCGCAGGGACCGCTGCCGGTGCGGCGGAGAGTCCTCCCCGTGGGCCGGTGGCGCGAAGCCGCGCAGGCTCACGAGCAGCACCATGGCCGCCGCAGCGCTCGCACCCACGTGCAAGCCCAGCACCCCTGTCCAGGGCAAGGCGGCCAGCAGAAGGCCCGCGGCCAGCGGCGACAGCGTGTCCCCCAGGTTGGCCCCGAGCTCGTGCAGGGCGAGGCCGTACCCGCGGCGGTCCGGATAACGGGACGACAGCGCAGTGATGGCCGCGGGGTGCCACAGGAACATCCCGACCCCCACTAGCGCCTGGCAGGCCAGCAGCCCGTAAAAGCTGGGCGCAAGGGCCACCGCCCCGTAGGGCAGGACCGACAGCGCGAGAGAGAGCGTCATGAGGCGCTCCCGGTGCCCCACGGAGTCCACCAGTACGCCCGCCGGCAGGTTCACGGCCATGCTCATGAGCTGGCGCATGCCCACGATCAGCCCCACCTGCGCGAAGCTCAGCCCCAGGTCCCTGGCCAGGAAGGGGAGCAGGAGGGTGAAGGCGGCGGAGATCCCGTGGTTCAGCCCGTGGCCGGTGGCGATAGCCCACAGCCCTGCGTTGGAGGCGTGGGGCCTTGGCACCCGCCACAGGCCGTTGCGACGGACCAGTTGCATCCCGTGGGCTCCCTCGGTGGCTCAGCGGAACACGAGGCTCTTCACCACCACGGGTACGACCCCGTGCGGCGGTAGAGGCCGTCCCACGTCTACGTAGTCGAACTCCCGCAAGGCCACCTGGTCCACACACAGGACAGGTCCCGGCACGCGGAACTCGCCCCGCAGCAGCTCGCCCACGATGCCGGCCACATCGGCGTCCAGGACCACCAGCAGCGGGGAGGCGGACCCCACGGTGCGGGGCAAGGCCTGCACGATGCCCGCACACAGCGCCCGCAGGGAGGCGTAGTCCGCCCCGTGGTGCCAGTGCACCGCCAGGGCGAACGCACCCTCGCCGTCCTGTAGGTCCAGGCGCTCCAGCGCCCGGCGCACCGCGGCGGCCACACCTGCTGCGGTGGGCGGCTGGGCGATGCCGCGGACTGCGGCCGCCGGGACGTTCCGGACCGGCAGGACCTCGGGGTCCGAAAGGTAGAGGGTGTCTCCGCTGAGCTGGACGGTGTACTGGGAGGCGCCGATGCAGGTGGCGCGGATCCCCTCCTTGGGCTCCAGCAGCCGCAGGCCCGCCCGTTCGACCGCCCGGCGCAGGGCTTCGGCCAGCCGGGGCCCCAGGTCTCCGAAGGAACGGCTTTCGCGGCCGTACACGTACTCCGCCACGCCACCCGAGAACACCACGGTGCGGAAGGGTCCAGGGGACGTGAGAGGTGGGGTGATCCACGGGAGCGGGTCCGAGCCCCCACCTGCGACCACGCCCACCACGAGGCGTGCCAGGTAGTCCGCCAGGCGGTCCAGGTCCTCGGACGCAGGCCGAACGCCGAGCGCCCAGCCGTCGGCGCAGCCCGCCTCTCGGGCCAGCTCCCGGCCCGCGTCCTCCACGCGCACCAGACGGCCGTCACCGTCCCAGGCTACGAGCCGCGCGCCCACGTGGATGGCTGCGGTCTCCTCCACCCGTCCCTTGCGGCAGACCGCGAACTTGGTGGTCCCGCCGCCGACGTCCACGTTCAGTACCGGCTCGGGCAGGTCCCGGGACAGCTCCGCAGCACCGGAGCCGTGGGCGGCCAGCAGGCTCTCCAAGTTGGGCCCGGCGGTGGCGCACACGAACCGCCCCGCCTCCTGCGCGAACAGCTCCAGCACGGCCCGGGCGTTCTCCCGGCGCGCGGCCTCCCCGGTGGTGATCACCGCACCCGTGTGCACCGTATCCCGGCTGATCCCCGCCTCCGCGTACGCCTCTTCCACGAAGGCCTGCAGACGGCCGGCGTCGATGGACCGTCCGTCCGCGTAGGGGGTGAGGACCACCGGGGACCGGTACAGGACCTCCCGCTGGGTCACCGCGAACCGGCTGGACAGCCGCTGCCCTTGCCGCTCCAGGCGCAGCCGGGAGAACAACAGGTGGGACGTGGAAGACCCCACGTCCACCCCGACCGTCAGGAGCTCGACCCGTTCGCCGAGGTAGACGGGGGCGTCGTCGTCCCCTAAGTGGATGTGCTCCTCGTCGTCGTCGTGCATGGACCCGTCACGCGCGCACCAGGAAGGAATCCATGCGGACCTCCACTCCGTTGGCGCGGCACCGCTCCACGAACATGCGGTGCACCCGCGGGTCCTGGTCCGCGTACTCGATCTGGTTCCCGCCGGCTTTGGCGTCCTTGTCCACGCCCTGGTAGTCCAGGTAACGGGTGAGCTTCCACCGGGTGCTGCCCCAGCGGATGGCCAGGTAGCGGGCGGGCGTGGGTCCCGTGTTGAAGTGCTGATGCCACCACATGCCCGGCGGGACGAACAGACTCCCGGGCTTCCACGGCACTTCCTCGAAGTCGGTGTGCTGGTCGGTCCACAGCAGGCTGTACCCCTGGCCGCTCAGGATCACCACGTGTGCTCCGGGCCCGTGCCGGTGGGCCTTCTTGTAGGTGCCCACGGGGAACTCGGACACGTGCGCGATCAAGGTGTTGTTGGCGAGCTCGAACTTCATGTGCTTGCCACCGGCGCCCCGCTCCACCCAGTCGTACAGGTGGAGGTTGTACACGTCGGACACGAAGTTCGTCTGCCAGATCTTCTGGGTGGTGTCCGGCCGCTGGTAGACGGTGCCCTCGGACCGGAAGTAGTCCTCCTCGCCGCCGAACCGATCGGTGAAGTCAAAGGGGCAGCCGAACACGAAGTCGAGGTTGCGCAGCAGGTTGATCATGAGGGGCGCGGTGCTCACCCCCAGGAGGCGCGCCCGCTGCTGCCCGGAGCCGTTATGGAGTCGGTGGAACGTGTTGAGAGGGATGGCGAACACGCTGCCCCGCTGCCATTCAAACGTGGCGCGGCCGCCAGCGCCGTTCCACACCTCGCACGTGCCGCGGCCTTCCACCACGAAGAACACCTCCTCGTACAGGTGCCGCTCCACCGCGGTGGCGCGCTCCGGGGGAAGGTCCAGCACGTAGGCGATGTTGGTGTCCTCCGCGCCGAGCAGCTGCACGTACGCGCCGAGTGCATCCAACCGCGGCCACGGCGCGGTCTGCACCTCCTTCAGGTCGGGGACCGCAAGCCCCGTCACCACGGGCAGCCCCTCCCGCTGGAGGAATTCGCTGAAGGCCGTCCGGCCCCAGTCGTTGGGCAGGGGTGCGAGGGACCTTTCCACGATGCACCTCGCGGGTCAAGGGTTGGAACCGCCGCAACCAGTCTACGGACGCGGCCCGCAGTGGGGAAGGCCGCCGTTCGAGAATCCGGAACCGAGGGGTTGTGACCGTGAAACGGGCGGGCGACGATACTGGTGACCGCGCGGCCGGACCGCGGACGAGGGGGAGGGATTCGATGCGCAAGACGCTGGCCTTCGTGTGTGGAGTGGTGGCGCTGCTCTTGGCGCTGCCTGCCGTCGCCCAAGCACCGTTCTCGGGGAAGACGGTCACCATCCTGGTGGGGTACTCCCCGGGCGGTGGCTACGACCGCGTGGCGCGCATCGTGGCCCGCCACCTGCCCCGTTACCTGCCCGGCAACCCCACGGTGGTCGTGCAGAACATGCCGGGGGCGAACAGCATCGTGGCCGCCAACCACCTGTACAACGTGGCGCGGCCCGACGGCCTCACCATCGGGCTGTTCAACCGGAACCTGGTCCTGGGGCAGCTGGTGGGCGTGGAGGGGCTGCGGGTGGACATGCGGCGCTGGCAGTGGATCGGGAGCCCCGCGGAGGAGACGGACGTGTTCGCCATCCGCGCAGACCTTCCGTACCGCCAGATCCTGGACCTGCGGCGGGCAGACCCGGCGGTGGCCATCGGCGCCACAGGGCCCGGGGCCAACACCTACGACTTCCCCTTGGTCCTCAAGGCTTTCCTCAAGCTGAACCTGCGCATCATCAGCGGCTACCCCTCCAGCGCGGACATCATGCTGGCCATCGAGCGTAGGGAGGTGGACGGCCGCGCGGGGTCGTGGTCCTCCCTCAAGCCCTTCGTGGAGCGGGGACTCGTGCGTCCGCTGGTGCGCACCCGGTCGGACAACCCGGAGCTGCGGGCCATCCCGGTGGACCAGGACCTGGTGACGGAGGCGGTGGCGAAGTCGGTGCTGCGGCTGCGGGCGATCCCCAACCGCTTGGGACGTCCCTTCGTGGCCCCGCCGGGCGCACCCGCGGAGATGGTCCGCGCCTACCGAGACGCGTTCCGGCGCATGACTCAGGACCGGGAGTTCGTCGCGGAGGCCGAGCGGGCAGGCGTGGAGGTTTCGTTCACCTCCCCGGAGGAGATCGCGCGCATCCTGGAGGAGGTGTTCAGCACGCCGGCCGGCACGGTGCGGGTGTTCAAGGAGTTCTTCCGCTTCGAGTAGCGCCGACGGGACAGAGGGGGTGAGGGCGGTGCGCTTCTCGGCACGGGTCCTCCTTGCGGCGTTGGTGTGCGTCGCAGTTGCGCTGGGGGCGTTCGCGCAGGCGCCCTTCGCCGGCAAGACGGTGACGGTGTTGGTGGGCAACCCGCCCGGCGGCGGGTACGACCGGCTGGCCCGGGTGCTGGCCCGACACCTGGGCCGCCACCTTCCCGGCAGCCCCACGGTGGTGGTGCAGAACATGCCCGGCGCGGCGGGCATCGTGGCCGCCAACCACCTGTACAACGTGGCGCGACCCGACGGCCTCACCCTCGGGCTGTTCAACCAGAACATGGTGTTCGGCCAGCTCCTTGGAGTGGAGGGTCTGCGGGTGGACATGCGGCGCTGGCAGTGGATCGGCAGCCTCACCCGCGAGACCGACGTGTTCGCCGTCCGCGCGGAGCTCCCCTACCGGCACATCCTCGACCTGCGGCGGGCGGACCCGCCGGTGGCGGTGGGCGCCACGGCGCCCGGTTCGGGCTCCTACGACTTCCCGCTGGTCCTCAAGGCCTTCCTGCGCCTGAACCTGCGCATCGTGAGCGGATATCCAGGTCGGTCGGACATCATGCTGGCCATCGAGCGCAAGGAGCTGGACGGCGTGGCCGGGTCGTGGTCGTCCATGACCTCCTTCGCGCAGCGGGGTTTGGTGCGGGTGCTGGTCAAGACCCCGTCGGACAACCCCGACCTGGGGTCGGTGCCTTCCGATGTGGACCTGGTGGCGGAGCCCACAGCCAAGGCGGTGCTGCAGCTGCACGCGGTGCCCAACCGTATCGGCCGGCCTCTCGTCGCCCCGCCCGGCGCTCCCGCAGAACTGGTGCGCCTGTACCGGGAGGCGTTCCGCCGGCTGGCGGAGGACGCCGCCTTCCGACAGGAAGCCGAACGGCTCGGGTTTGAGGTGGTCTACACGCCCGGCGAGGCGTGCCTGCGCATCGTGGAGGAGGTGCTCGCGAGCCCGCCGGCCGTGGTCCGGGTGTTCAAGTCGTTCTTCCGGTTCGGCGAGTAGGTCGGGTCAAGGAGGGGCTATGGTCGAGGCGCTCCTGGAAGGGCTCGTTCGGGTCCTCGAGCCCAACGTGCTCACGTACATGTTGCTCGGCGTGTTCCTCGGGTTCTGGGTGGGGATCCTGCCAGGGCTCGGCGGGACCGTGACCCTGGCGTTGATGCTGCCCTTCGTATACGGCATGGAGCCTGTGCAGGCGTTTGCGTTCCTCCTGGGCATGCACTCGGTGGTCGCCACCACGGGCGACCTCACCAGCATCCTGTTCGGGATCCCCGGGGAAGGCATCAGCGCGGCGCTGGTGTTGGACGGCCACGCCATGGCCAAGAAGGGCGAGGCGGGGCGGGCTCTGGGCGCCAACCTGATGAGCTCCCTCATCGGGGCGCTCGTGGGGGCGGCGGCCCTCGCCGCCGCCATCCCCGTGGTCCGTCCCCTGGTCCTCACCTTCGGCGCTCCGGAGCTGTTCCTGCTGGCGGTGATGGGCATCGCCTTCATCGCGTCGCTGAGCGGCCGGGGTGCCCGGGGCCTTGCCCGCGGGGTCGCGGCCGGAGCCCTGGGACTTCTCGTGAGCTCCGTGGGGCAGGACCCGCAGGCAGGCATCCTCCGGTACACCTTCGGGCAACTGTACCTGTGGGGTGGGATCGACCTCGTCCCCGCGGTCGTGGGACTGTTCGCGATCCCGGAGATCCTGGACCTCATGGTGCGGCGCACCTCCATCGCCACCACCATGCCTGCGGGCCGGCTCACGGGTGTGTGGGACGGCGTGAAGGACTGCTTCCGACACCTCGGGCTCACCCTGCGCTGCAGCCTCATCGGGACGTTCATCGGGATCATGCCCGGGCTCGGAGGCGGGGTGGCCCAGTGGGTGAGCTACGGCCACGCGGTGCAGAGCGCCCGCACCGCGGAGGAACGGGCGCGGTTCGGCCAGGGCGACGTGCGGGGACTCCTCGGTCCCAGCGCCGCCAACAACTCAAAGGAAGGCGGGGCGCTCATCCCCACCGTGGCCTTCGGCGTGCCCGGGAGCTCGGCCATGGCGGTGCTGCTGGGCGGGTTCTTCCTCACCGGGCTGGTCCCCGGTCCGGACATGCTGAGTCGCCACCTGCCCGTGACGTACTCCATGGTCTGGACCCTGGTGCTCGCCAACGTGGTGACGGTGGCGCTTTGTTTCCCCCTTCTGCCCTACCTGGCCAGGCTCACCACCATCCGGGCCACGCGGCTCGTCCCCTTCCTGATGCTCTTGGTGTTCCTGGGTGCGTACACCGCCAACAACAGCTGGGGGGACGTGCTGGCGGCGGTCGCCTTCGGCGCCCTGGGCTACGCCATGGTGTCCTTCGGCTGGCCGCGGGCGCCCCTGGTGCTCGGCTTGGTGTTGGGCGACATCGCGGAGCGGTACCTGTGGATCTCCGTGGCCCGCTACGGGTGGGACTGGCTGGGCCGGCCCGCGGTCGTGGTGCTCATGGCACTCACCGTGGCGGTGCTCGTGGTCCCGCTGCTGCAAGAGTGGCGGGAGCGCCGGAGCGGCGCGGTTTTGAGGGAGGCAGCCCATGCGGAGTGAGCGCGGCGAACGGAGTATACCCGAGGCGCTGTTCAGCGCCTTGCTCCTGGCCCTGGGCCTGTGGGCGTTCGCCCTGGCCGCGCCGTGGCCCATCAAGGCCGCCTTGTACCCGCGGGCCATGGCGGGCGCGGTGGTGGTGGCCTGCGCGGCGTGCTGCGTGCTGGCGCTCTCAGGCCGTGGGGAAAAGCCCGGGAGCCGGGTGGATCTCTCGTTTGAACACGACCTCCCGCCGGAGGTGGTGCGCCGCCGCACCCTGGAGGCCTGCGCGTGGGTCGGCGGGTTTCTGGTGGCGGGCTGGCTGGTGGGGCTGCTGCCGGCCATGGTGGTGCTCGTGCTGGCCTACCTGCGCTGGGCCGGTGGAGAGAGCTGGACGTTCTCCCTGGGGGCGGCTGCGGTCACCTGGGTGGCGTTGGAGGGGTTCATGGTCCGGCTGCTACACCTGCCGATCCCCACCGGCGTGCTCGGCGTGTGGTTGGGGCGATGAGGGGGGGCTGGCAGGAGCCTACCGGCGAGCGCCGGGCCGGTTACGGGCGGTGGCGGCGGCCGCCGTCGGTGTACGACCGCTTCATGGAGTCGGAGGGGGTACCCGTCTACCGCGGGGTTGGCGTGCGGCGGGTGCAGGATCTGGAGCTGACGCCGTGGCCGCGGCTGGGAGGCCGCGGCGCGTACGTGCAGCTCTACGGGACCGAGGGCATCTGGGGCATGTACGTGGTGGAAGTGCCTCCCTCAGGCGCCCTCGCGGTGGAGCGGCACCTGTACGAGGAAGTGGTGTACGTGGTGGAGGGCCGCGGGGCTACCGAGGTGTGGGTGCGGGAGGGCGGACGGCGTGAGGTGTTCGAGTGGCAGCCCGGCTCCCTCTTCACCATCCCCCTCAACGCGTACCACCGCGTGCTGAACGGCCTCTCGAGCGGCCCCGCCCTCCTGTTGGTCGGCACCACCGCACCCGCGGTCATGAACCTGTTCAACGGGGTGGACTTCGTGTTTCAGTGCCCCTACGTGTTCCGGGACCGCTACGGCGAGGAAGACGAAGACTACTTCCGTCCTAGGCTGGACGAGCGTGAGCCGGACCCGTACCGGGGCCTCGCCATGGTGCGCACGAACTTCGTCCCGGACGTGCGGACGCTGGAGCTGCCGCTGGACAACCGGCGGTCTCCCGGCTCTAGGCGCCTTGAGCTTCACCTGGACCGAAACGTGTTCTACCTGTGGGTCGGCCAGCACGAGAGCGGGCGGTACTCCAAAGCCCACGCTCACGAGTCCGCCGCGGTCCTCCTCTGCGTGCAGGGGAAGGGGTACACCTACGCCTGGCCCCGGACGTTGGGAACCCGGCCGTGGGAGGCCGGCCGGGCGGACCAGGTCGTGCGGCAGGACTACGAGCCCGTGGGTCTGGTCAGCGCGGCGCCCATGGGTGGGGAGTGGTTCCACCAGCACTTCTCCGTGGGCAGGGAACCCCTGCGCTTGATGGCGTGGTTCGGCCCGTTCGGCCGGGGCACGGGGCGGGAGCCGGGCCGGCCTGGGGAAGAGGTCCTCGACAAGAACGCCATGGACCTGTCCGAGGGGGGCTCCGCGATTCCGTACTGGGAAGAGGATCCCCACATCCGGCGGGAATACGAGGAGACCTTGGGGCGGGAAGGCGTGCCCTTCCGCATGGAGGAGCGGTTCTACCGGCCTCCGGACCAACCCGACGCGGTACGGGTGGGGCAGGGGACATGAGCCTTCGAGTGGAGAGCCTTTCCCTGCGGTACGCCACCGGGGTGGAGGTGCTCCGGGACGTGAGCCTGGAGGTGGCGGCGGGGGAGTTCGTGTCGGTGGTGGGGCCCAGCGGGTGCGGCAAGTCCACGCTCCTCAACGTGGTCGCCGGGCTCGTGGACCGGCGTGGCGACGTGGACCGCTCGGGCCGGATCACGTGGAACGGCCGCGAGATCCGCACCGCTTCGGACTGGGCGGGCCAACTGGGCTACGTGTTCCAGCGGGACACGCTGCTGCCCTGGTTCACGCTGGAGCAGAACGTCGAGCTGGGGCTGCGGGTACGCGGAGTCCCGCGGGAGGGCCGGGAGCGCAGGGTGCGGGAGCTGGTGCGGACGGTGGGGCTCGCGGGGTTCGAGCACGTCTTCCCGCACCAGCTGTCCGGGGGCATGCGCCAGCGGGCGCAGCTGCTGCGGACCTTGGCGTACGACCCGCAGGTGGTCCTGATGGACGAGCCCTTCGGCGCCCTGGACGCGCACACCCGCCTGGGGCTGCAGCGCGAGGTGACGGAGACCTGGTCGGACCTGCGCAACACCGTCCTGTTCGTCACCCACGACCTCTCCGAGGCCATCGTGATGGCGCAGCGGGTGGTTTTGCTGTCGCACCGGCCCGGGCGCGTGGTGCGGGTGTACGAAGTCCCCTTCGGGTACCCCCGCGACCCCATCGAGCTGCAGGGGAGGCGGGAGTTCGCGTTGCTGTACGCGGAGATCTGGCAGGGGCTGGCCCGGGAGTTCCGCGCCCAGGACGCCCAGCAGGTGCGCGCGGCAGCGAGGGTGTGACGTGTCCGCGGTGGGCACGCGGGAGGTGGCAGCAGGCGAGGTTCGGCGGCCGGCCCACGCCCGCCGGGGGCCGGGCAACGCGGCGCTGCGGATCGGCGCGGTGGCGCTGGCGGTGGTGGCCTGGGAGCTTGGTACGGGTGGCGTCGGCTACCGGCCGCTACCGCCCGCGCTGCTGCCGAGCCCAGGGGAGACGTGGCAGAGCCTCGTGCAGTACGCGCGCTCGGGGCTGCTGGCGGTGGACGTGAGCCGGACCCTGACCCAGGCGTTCTTGGGACTTGGGCTGGGCATGGTGGCGGGCACGCTGTTGGGTGTAGCGCTGGCGTACGCCCCGCGGGTGGGGGATGCGCTGGAGCCGCTGCTGGCGGCCCTGAACTCCCTGCCCCGGGTGGCCGTGGCGCCACTCCTGATCATCTGGTTCGGCCTGGGCATCACCTCCAAGGTGCTGCTGGCCTTCTTCACCGTGGTGTTCGTCATCTTCATGAACACCTACGCGGGCGTCCGGAGCGTGGACCCCGACCTGGTGCGGGCCGTCCAGGTCCTCGGCGGCGGGGCGGGCCACGTGGCGCGGTGGGTGGTGTTTCCGTGGGTGGCCGGGTGGGTGTTCGCCGCGCTGCGGACCAGCGTGAGTCTGGCCCTGGCCGCCACGGTGACGGGCGAGTTCGTGGGCTCCACCCAAGGTCTCGGGTACCGCATGGTGCTGGCCACCGGCGTGCTGGACACGCCCAGGGTGTTCGCCATCCTGCTGGTGCTCATGACCGTGGGCTACCTGGTGGTGGAAGGCGCCCGGCGGGTGGAGGGCTACCTGCTGCGGTGGCGGCCGGAAGCGGCCATCTCGTGAGACTCGTGAGAGGAGGGGGGACGGTGGGAAGGAGGAGCCGGTGGGCGGTATGGGTCACGGTGGCGTGCCTGCTGGCGGGGGCGAGCGTTGCGCCCGCACAGGTGCGTTCCCGGGTTCAGATGGCAGGGGTGTTGTCCTACGAGCAGAACCTTCCGGTGTTCGTCGCCCTGGCGCGCGGCTTCTACGAGCAGGAAGGGGTGGAGGTCACCCGCCTGGTGTTCGGCTCCGGTGGCGCCATGCGCACCGCCATGATGGCCCGGGAGTTCGACTTCGGCTACTTCGCGTTCGTCCACGTGCCGCTGGCACGCCTGGGCGGCTCGCCGTGGAAGGCGATCCTGGCCTTGCACGACCGCGAGATCTTCAGCCTGGTGGTGCGTAACGAGCTGCGGGACCAGGTTCGGCGGGTAGAAGACCTGCGGGGCCGGGCAGTGGGCTTCTCCCTGCCCGGGGCAGGGTCGTGGATGGCGGCCAACGTGTTCCTACGCAAGGCTGGGCTGGATCCCGAGCGGGATGTCCGCTTCCTGCCGCTTGGCGGAGACCCTGCGGTCATCTACAGCGCCATCCGGACGGGGCGCGTGGACGCCTTCTCCGCGTGGGAGCCCACCACCACTCGGGTGCTGCTGGAGGGGCTGGCGTACGCCCTGGTCCGGGCCTGGGCGGACCGGGACCACCGGGAGTGGTACGGCTCCGACCGGGCCCTCTCCCTCATGCTGGTCACCCGTGAGGACGTGATCCAGCGCGACCCGGACCTCGTCGGCCGGATCGTGCGCGCAACCCGGCGCGGCCTAGAGGGCGTGCGGGCGACGTCTCCGGAGCGGCTCGCCACGGAACTCATGGACCACCCGCGGACCCGCGAGTACTTCAGCGGCCTGCAGCGGCCGTTCGTGGTGGAGATGTTCCGGAAGATCCGAGGGGGGTTCGGCACCGGGTGCATCAGCCGGCGGGGCTTCGAGGCGGAGATGCGCCTGGCGGTGCAGTACCAGGTGGTGCGGCAGCCCGTCTCCTTCGAGGAGTTCGCGGACACGCGGTGGGCGGGTGCCTGCCCCTGAAGGAGGTCGCGGTGCGGGACGGCGGCTGGCTCGAGCGGGTGGTGTCGGAGGTCCGGCGAGGCTGGATCCCCGCGGGGGTGTACAGCGACCCGGAGGTGTTCGCCGCGGAGGTGGAGCGGGTGTTCGGCCGCGCGTGGGTGTTCCTGGCCCACGAGTCTGAGATCCCCGACCCCGGGGACTACGTGGTGCGGCGCGTGGTGCACGACTCCTTCATCGTGGTGCGGGACGAACACGGGGAGGTGCGGGTGCTGGCCAACGTGTGCCGGCACCGGGGCATGCAGGTCTGCCGGGCGGAGCGCGGCAACAGTAGCCACTTCCGCTGTCCCTACCACGGGTGGACGTATCGGAACACCGGGGACCTGGTGGGAGTGCCGTTCCACGAGGACGCCTACGGTGGAGACCCGCACTTCGACAAGTCAGCCTTCGGCTTGTTGAGCCCCCCGCGGGTGGCTTCGTACAACGGGCTCGTGTTCGCGAGCCTGGACCCCTCGGCGCCACCCCTGGAGGACTACCTGGGCGGCTTCCGCTACTATCTGGACTTCTACACGCGCCAGAGCCCTGCGGGGCTGGAGGTGCACGGCCCCCAGCGGTGGCGGGTGCGGGCCAACTGGAAGATCGGCGCGGAGAACTTCTGCGGGGACACCTACCACACGCCCCACACCCACCAGAGCATCGCGGAGATCGGCCTGTTCGGCGAGCACAAGGCCAGCAAGCGCAAGGAGGGTGCCCTGTACTTCGCAGACCGGGGCGGCGGGACCACCTACAAGCTCCCGCCCGGTGGGTTCCGGGATCGGCTGCGGTACGTGGGCTACCCCGACGAGATGATCGACCGGATGGAGCGCACGTGGTCGCCCGCCCAGAAGGCCCTGGTGGCAGACGCGGGGTTCCTGGTGTCCGCCGCCACTCTGTTCCCCAACCTCAGCTTCGTGCACAACTGGCCCCGGGTCCGGGAGGGTGGCCCGCCCGTGCCCTTCATCTCCATCCGCCTGTGGCAGCCGGTCGGCCCCACGGAGACCGAGGTGTACTCGTGGTTCGCGGTGGACCGGCTGGCCCCGGAGGAGTTCAAGCGCGAGTCGTACCGGTCGTACCTGCTGTCCTTCGGGACCTCCGGGATGTTCGAACAGGACGACGTGGAGAACTGGACGTCCATCACCTCGGTCGCGGGGGGCCGGTGGGCACGCCAGATCCGGCTGCACAACCGCATGGGGCTCGCGCACGACGGCGGATTGTTGCGGCCGCCGCTCGCGGGCTGGCCCGGACCTGGGCAGGCGTTCCAAGGCTTCGGGGAGTTCAACCAGCGTGCGCTCCTCGACCTGTGGTGCGACGCCATGGTCGGCGCGGAGGAGGTGGCGCGCAGGTGACGGACCGGGGTCTCACGCCCGAGGGATGGGTGCGGCTGGACGGCCGCGACCCCGACTACCACGCGGTGGTGGAGTTCCTGCACCGGGAGGCCGAGCTGCTCGACGCCCGGGACTGGCGTGGCTGGCTCGAGCTCCTGGCCGGTGACGTGGTGTACGAGATGCCCGTGCGGGTCACCCGCGCCCGCAGCCTGGAGGACAGCGCGCTCGTGGACATGGACCACTTTCGGGAGGACCGGTTCACGCTCGAAAAGCGAGTGGAGCGCCTGGAGACGGAGTACGCGTGGACCGAGGACCCGCCGTCCCGGACCCGCCACTTCGTCACCAACGTCCGGGTGTTCCGGCTGCCCGACGGCGACCTGGTGGCGAAGTCCTACCTCCTGCTGTTCCGCAGCCGCGGCGACACCCGGGAGCCGGAGTGGGTGAGCGCAGAGCGCACCGACCGCCTGCGGCGCACCGACGCCGCCCTGCGCCTACGCCACCGGCGGATCGTGGTGGACGAGGCGGTGTTGCGCACCCAGAACCTGGCCATCTTCCTTTAGAGGTGCCATGAAGAACCCCGAGGAAGAGTTCGAGCTCGCCAACGAGTTCGCCGTGGTCCGTGTCCGGCGGCGCAGGACCCGGAACGGGGAACGCCTGGAGATCGAAGCGCCCCGCCTGGGGCGCCGCATCGCCCTGTGCCCCCTGGAGCTGGAGAGCCTCACCTGGCAGACGCCGGAGACCTTCTCCCGCTTCCTCGCCACGCCCTTCGGCCCGGACGAGGAGGGCTAGCGTGAGGTGGCTTGAGGGCAAGGTGGCGCTCGTGGTGGGCGGCGGATCCGGGATCGGCCGCGCGGTGGTGGATGCCTTCGTGGACGAGGGCGCGCGGGTGGGCGTTTTGGAACTGGACCCGGGCCGCGCCCGGGCGTTGGAGGTCCACGGCGACCGGGTGCGGGCCGTGGTGGGAGACGCCACCACCTGGGAGGACAACCTGCGCGCGGTCCGGGCCACGGTCGAGGCCTTCGGCGGCTTGGACGTGCTGGCCACCTTCGTGGGCGTGTTCGACTTCTACACGCGGCTTGAGGACATCCCGGCGGACCGGTTGGCGGAGGCGTGCGCCGAAGTGTTCCGGACGAACGTGGCGAGTTCCCTGTTGAGCACCAAGGCGGCGCTGCCAGAACTCCTGCGGCGGCCCGGGAGCAGCGTGGTGTTCACGGTTTCCACCTCGGGCTTCTACCCGGGCCGCGGTGGCGTGCTGTACGTGGCGTCCAAGTTCGCGGTGCGGGGCCTGGTGGTGCAGCTGGCGCACGAGCTGGCACCCCGGGTGCGGGTGAACGGGGTGGCGCCCGGCGGGACCCTCGGCACGTCCATGCGGGGGCTTGCGACGCTGGGCCTGTCCGATCGCCGGCTGGCGGACCTCCCCGGCCGCGAGGAAGAGCTCCGGGCCCGCACGCCGCTGCGGGTTGCCCTGCGCCCCGAGGACCACGCAGCCGCGTACGTCTACCTGAGCTCCGACCGCGCGCGGGGTGTGACCGGCACGATTCTCCACTCCGACGGCGGTGTCGGGGTGCGTGGGTAGGAGGGCTCCTGTGAACGCAGACGACGTCCGGGACTGGGTGGTGCTGGCCTCGCAGGTGCTGGGCCTGGAGGACCACGGCGACCTGGTGTGGGGGCACGCGTCGGTGCGCGACCCCGCAGGCCGCGGCGCGTGGATGAAGGCCGCGGGCTGGGGCTTCGAGGAGGTGGAGGCGGACCGGATCTTGCTCGTGGGATGGGAAGGCGAGGTCCTGGAGGGATCCGGCCGCCGGCACGCGGAGTACCCCATCCACACCGAGATCCTGCGGGCGCGGCCGGACGTGCAGTGCGTGGTGCACACCCACGCACCGGCGGCGGTGGCCTTCGCGTCCCTCAACCAGCCCCTGCGGCCCATCTCCCACGAGGGTACCTTCTTCGTGCCGCCGGACGTGGCGCGCTTCACCCAGACCGGAGATCTCATCCTGACCCGGGAGCTGGGTCGAGCGCTGGCGGAGACTCTGCAAGACCGGAACGCAGCCCTGCTGGTGCACCACGGCATCGTCACGGTGGGACCGGACGTGCCCACCGCGGTGGTGGGCGCCATCCTCCTGGAGCGGGCGTGTCGCAAGCAGCTCTGGGCCATGGCCGCGGGGCCGCTCGCCACCTGGTCCAGCGACGAGGAAGCGCTGCGCAAGCGGAGGCACTGCTACCCGCCGGAGCTGGTGCGGCAGGCGTGGGACTACCTGGTGCGCCGGGTCCAGGAGCGGCGGGCGCGGACCGGGGCGTCCGTGTAGGAGGGGGTGGAGGCCATGCTGGAGGTGGACGCGCGGCCGCTCACGGGTGCGGAGTACCTGGAGAGCCTGCGGGACGGGCGGGAGGTGTACATCCACGGGGACCGGGTGCGGGACGTGACGGCACACCCGGCCTTCCGCAACGCCGCCCGTTCCATCGCCCGGCTGTACGACGCCCTGCACGACCCGGAGTTCCGAGAGGTGCTCACCGCCCGAGACCGATTGGGCATCCTCACCCACAAGTTCTTCCAGCCGAGCTACTCCGCGCGGGAGCTGTTGGAGGCCCGGGACGCGATCGCCTGTTGGGCGCGGCTCACCTATGGCTTCATGGGCCGCACGCCCGACTACAAGGCTTCCTTCATGGCCACCCTGGGGGCGGCACCGGAGTTCTACGAGCCCTTCGCGGAGAACGCCGCCCGGTGGTACCGGGAGTACGCCCGCCGGGTGCTGTTCCTGAACCACTGCTTGGTGAACCCGCCCGTGGACCGCACCAAGCCCGCCCACGAGGTAGCGGACGTGTTCCTGCGGGTGATGCGGGAGACGGACGGCGGGATCGTGGTCCGGGGCGCCAAGATGCTGGCCACAGCCTCCGCCCTCACCCACGCCACCTTCGTGGCCCAGAACAGCGCCAGCGCCGCCATGCTGGAGAAGGGCAAGGCGGAGGACTACGCCCTGGTGTTCATCGCGCCCATGGACACCCCGGGCCAGAAGCTGATCAGCCGGCCGTCGTACGAGCTCACAGCCGAGAGCCCCTTCGACCACCCGCTGTCCAGCCGCTTCGACGAGAACGACGCGGTGTTGGTGTACGAGGACGCCTTCATCCCGTGGGAGCACGTGCTGGTATACCGGGACGTGGACAAGGCGCAGCAGTTCTACGCGGCCTCGGGGTTCCTGAACCGCTACAACCTCCAGGCCAGCACCCGGCTGGGCGTGAAGCTCGACTTCATGTGCGGGCTGCTGGCCAAGGCTCTGGCCGCCAACGGCACCGACGCCTTCCGAGGTGTACAGGCGCAGCTGGGTGAGGTCATCGGGTGGCGGAACCTGGTGTGGGCCATGACCTCTGCCATGGCCCTGGACCCCCAGCCGGGGCCCGGGGGCAGCGTGGTGCCGCGGTTGGAGTACGCGGCCACCGCCCGGTTGTTTGCTACCCTGGCGTGGCCCCGCGTTAAGGAGGTGTTCGAGCTGGTGCTGGGCGGAAGCCCGCTGTACACCGTCTCCAGCTACAGGGACCTGCAGAGCGAGCAGCTGCGTCCGCTTCTCGACCGGTACTACCGCGGAACGGGACTGCCTGGGGAGGAGCGCATCAAGCTGTTCAAGCTGGTGTGGGACGCCCTGGGGACGGAGTTCGGCGGCCGGCACGAGCTGTACGAGCGCAACTACTCTGGAAACCACGAGCAGATGCGGCTGGACCTCGTGACCTTTGCCCGGGCGAGGGGGCTCCTGGACGCCTTCGTGAGCCTGGTGGACCGGTGTCTGGACGACTACGACCTCTCGGGTTGGCGCTCGGGACCGTGGGTGTGGGAGCCGAAGCCCCCGCAGGGAGGCTCGGCGTGACCGAGGCGCAGGTGCGCGAGGAGGTGTTCGCAGCCTGCCGGGTCCTGGCAGGGGAGGGACTCGTGGAGGCCTACGGCCACGTGAGCGCCCGCTTGCCCGGTAGCCCGCACGTGGTGGTGACCCCGCGGTACGCCCCGTCGCTGGTGCGCGGCCCTGAGGACCTGGTGGTGGTGGACCTGGACGGCGCCCGTGTGGCGGGGGACGCCGACCCGCCGCTAGAGGTGTGGATGCACACCGAGGTGTACCGCGCGCGGCCGGAGGTCGGCGCCCTGTGCCGGACCCACAGCCCCGCGGCCACCGCGTGGAGCACGCTTGGCGAACCCCTGCGGCCGGTGCACGGCTTCGGGGCGTTCCTCGGCGTGGAGGTCCCGGTGTTCCCTATCCCGTTCCTCATCACCGACGCGGCCCTGGGCCGTGCGCTGGCGGAGGCCCTGGGCGGCGCAGAGGCGGTGCTCCTGCGGGGCAACGGACAGCTGGTGACCGGCCGCCGGGTGGCCGAGGCGTGCGTGAAGGCCTTGTTCTTGGAGCAGTCCGCCCGCGTGCACCTCCTCGCCCGGTGCGCAGGCACACCTCGGGTGTGGACCGCGGAGGAGGTCGCCCGGCGCACCGGTCCCGACGTGCCCTACGACCACTTCGGCCGCGCGTGGGACTACTACCGCGCCAAGCACGCGGTGGCCGGCCGGCGACGTCGTCGGGCTGCCGGACGCGGGTGAAAGACCGGTGGCGCTGGGTGGTCCTGCCCTTCTGCGCCCTGGCGCTGACCATGGGGGTGCGCAGCGGGTTCGGCGTGTACGTGCTGCCCTGGGAGGCCGAGTACGGCGCGAGCCGCACGGGGATCGCGTCGGTGTCGTCGCTGAGCCTGCTGGTGTACGGGCTTGGAAACGTGCTCGCAGGGTCTGCCGCAGAGCGCTTCGGTGTGGGACGGGTGATGGCCGCGAGCCTCGCACTCGTCGCGGTGGGCCTCCTGGCCAGCACCGCGGCCCTGGACGTGGGCTGGCTGTACCTGTGGTACGGGGTGGTGGCTTCTGTGGGATTCGCAGGCGCCTCCCACGTGACGGCCTCGGTGGCGGTGCGGCACCGCTTCCCCGACCGCCGGCGCAGCTTCGCGCTCAGCGTGGTCGTGGCAGGGATGTGTGCGGGCCAGATGGCCGTGGTGCCCGCGCAGGTGCTGGGCGTGGCCCGGTGGGGCTGGAAGCCGGTGCTGGCTTCCCTCGCGGGTCTCGCTGCGCTGCTAGCCCTCGCGGCGGCCTTCGGGTCCAAGTCCGACGCGGAGGTTTCCGCGGGGCACAGAGTCCAGGCCGGGCGAGCGTCAAGCGTCGGTGCGTTGCTGCGCGACGTGCGGTTCTGGGTCTTCCTGGCTCCCTACGCGGTCTGCGGGTTCACGGACTCCGGGCTCGTGGACAACCACTTCGTGCCCTATGCCAGGGGCCTTGGGGTGCCCGAGGGGGCGCTGGCCGCGTCGCTCTCGACCCTAGCGGCTGCGAACCTGGCCGGGACCGTGGCCGCGGGCTATCTGGCGGACCGGTGGGGCCGTGCGGCGGTCCTGAGCGTGCTGTACGGGGTCCGCGGTCTAGCGCTGGCCGCGCTGGTGGCGGGCGGGCCCCAGGCGGTGTGGGCGTTCGCGCCGCTGTTCGGGCTTACCCACTTCGCCACCATCGCACCCACCAACACGCTGGCGCTCAGCCTCTTCTCCGGCAGCGCCCCAGCGCTCGCGGTGGGGCTCGCGTCGTTCGTGCACCAAGTGGGAGCCGCCCTGGGCGCTGTGGCCGGCGGCGCGGCCTTCGACCGCCTCGGCAGTTACGAGGCGGTGTTTGCGGTGTCCGTGGGGCTGCTGGCGGCGTCGGCAGGGGGGATGGGGTGGCTGGGCAGGGTGGCGGAGCCGGACTTCTTCGGCGGCGGGCCCGTGCGGGGTAGGCCCGTGCGGGTAGGGTCGGAAGGGCGGTGAAGTCCGCAGGGGCTTTTGTCGGTCGTGCGGGTGTTCAAGGAGTTCTTCCGGCTCGGCAGCTCGGAGTGCCTGGGGCGGAAACCGGGAAGGACGAAGGGGGGATGCACGGTGAAGAGGCTGTGGCGCGTGCTGCAGGCGTGCGGAGTGGTGGTGGCGCTGGCCGCCGCGGCCAGCGCCCAGGCGGACGTGGTGGCGGCCGCGAAGCGGGAAGGCCGCGTGGTGGTGTACGGGTCGCTGGAGGCGGACGCCTTCGACGTGGTCCGGAAGGTGTACGAGCAGCGGTACGGCGTGCCCGTGGAGTACTGGCGGGCCGCCAGCACCCGGGTCCTGGACCGGGCGCTGGCGGAACACCGTTCGGGCCGCGGGCTGTTCGACGTGGTCCTCACCAACAGCGGGCCCATGAAGATCCTCAAGGCCCAGGGGGTGTTCCAACGCTACGTGGCCCCCACCTACGAGGACTTCCCCGCTGCCACCCGCGACCGGGACGGGGTCCTGTCCCCCGCGTACCGCATGGTGGTGATCAGCGTCCTGTACAACACCCGGCTCGTGCGGCCCGAAGAGGCCCCGAAGACCTACGCGGACCTGCTGGACCCCAAGTGGCGGGGCAAGATCGTCATGCCCGACCCCACCCTGCACACCACCACCGCCACGTGGCTGGTGAACCTGCGGCGGGTGCTGGGTGCCCAGTGGCGTCCCTTCGTGGAGCGGCTGGCGCAGCAGGTGGGGCTCGTGGAGTCCTTCCTACCCGTGGTGGACAAGCTGGTCGCGGGCGAGTACGCGCTCGGCGTCACGTACGTGAAGTACGTGAAGCAGTTCTCGGAGGCGCCCCTGGACTACGTGCGGCTGAACCCGGTCCTGGCGGACGCGCACCTGGTGGGCCTCGCCCGGAACGCACCACACCCCAACGCCGGCAGGCTGCTCATCAACACCCTGACCTCCCGGGCGGGGCTGCACGCCCTCGCCCAGACGGGCGAGTTCGTGCTGGTACCGGGCATCTACCCGCCCATCCGGGACGCGGACAAGCTGCGGGTGGTGATGATGGAGGACCTGGACGAGCGGGAGTTCCAGCGGGCCCGGGACGAACTCGGCCCGGTGTTCCGGAGGCGGTAGGGGATGGGCGTGCTGGCGCGCAGCCTGGCCTGGCCCCTGCGCCGGGGGGCGGTGGAGGCCTCCACGTGGGTGGGCGTGGGGGTGGGGCTGGTGCTGGCCTTCCTGACCCTGTACCCCACCGCCATGCTCTTCTACGGTAGCCTGAGTGACGCGCCCGTGGGCGCGGTGGGGCGGTTCACCCTGGCCCACTACCGCCAGGCGTATACCGACCCGGCCACCTACCGCCTGCTGCTGAACTCCTTCGCGTTCGCCGCGGGCGCGGCGGGGCTGTCGGTGGTGCTCGGCCTGACGCTGGCGTGGATCACGGTCCGCACCAACGCCCCAGGCCGCAGGCTGTTCGAGCTGGTAGCCCTGGCGCCCAACGTGCTGCCGCCCTTGCTGGTAGCCACCTCGTGGACCCTGGTCCTGAGCCCCCGGATCGGCATCCTGAACGTGACCCTGCTGCGGTGGCTGGGACTCCCTCCCTTGAACGTGTACTCCCTGGGCGGCATGGTGTTCGTGGAGGGGCTGGTGCTCACGCCCTTGGCGTTCCTCGTCGTGGCCGCCGCCCTGCGGTCCATGGACCCTTCCCTCGAGGAGGCGGCCCGGATGTCCGGTTCGGGGAACCTGGACGCGGCGCGCCGCGTCACCGTGCCCCTCGTGGTGCCTGCGGTCCTGGCCGCGGCCACGCTGAACTTCGTCCGGGCGGTGGAGAGCTTCGACGTGCCCGCGGTGGTGGCGCTGCCCGCGGGCATCGAGGTGTTCAGCACGAAGATCTTCCGGGAGGCGCTGGCCGCCTTCCCTCCCAACCACAACCTGGCCGCCACTTACGCCACTAGCCAGCTGCTGATCGCCGTGGGGTTCGTGGTGCTGTACCGGCGCATCACGGGGCTGCAGGAGCGCTACGCGACCATCACCGGCCGCGGGTACCGCCCCAACGTGGTGGACCTAGGTCCGTGGCGGTACGCCGCGTCCGCGGTGGCGCTCGGCGTGCTGACCCTCCTGGTGGTGGTCCCGTTCCTCGTGTTGGTCTACGTTTCCCTTCTGCCCTTCTACGAGGTGCCGAGCGGGGAGGTGCTGGGGCGGCTGACGACCCGGCACTACGCCTTCCTCCTGCAGAGCGACCGGGTGGCGCGCGCCCTGCGGACGAGCCTGGGCCTGGCGCTGGCGGGCGCGACCGCGGCCATGCTGCTCTCGAGCCTCGTGGCGTACTTCGCCGTGCGCCGCCGCAGCCGCGCCAGCGCCGTCCTGGAGACCCTGTCCTTTGTGCCGTGGGCCTTCCCCGGCACGGCCCTGGCCATCGGCCTGCTCTGGGCGTACGTGCGGCTACCGCTGCCGATCTACGGCACCGTGTGGATCCTGCTGATCGCGTACGTGACCCGGTTCCTTCCGTACGGGCTCCGGCCCATGACCGCGACCATGGTGCAGGTGCACCGGGAGCTGGAGGAGAGCAGCCGGGTGTGCGGGGCGGGGTTCGTGCGGACGTTCCGCCAGGTGTTGCTGCCCCTCCTGCGCCCGGGGTTTCTGGCTGGTTGGGCCATTCTGTTCACCATCTACATCCGCGAGTTCAGCACCTCCGTGTTCCTGTACACGCCCCGCGCGGAGCCCGTGGGCCCGCTCCTGTATCACCTTTGGCAGGACGCGCAGCCCGGCCGCATGGCCGCCCTCGGGGTGGTGGTGAGCGCTGTGTGCGTGGTCGTGGTGGCGCTGGCCAGGCGCTGGGTGGGGGAGGGCGCGCGGTAGCGGCGCTACGCGCCCTGGTCCCGAAGCAGCACCACCTTCTGCGGATCGAACCGCACCGCCACCCGGTCTCCCAGGCCGTACCCCGCCTCTCCGTACGCCAGGAGCTGGAAGCCACCTACGTCCACGCGGTACTTGGTAGCGGACCCCTCGAAGAGGGCGGAGACCACCGTACCCTGCCACGCGTCGGGCTGCTCTGAGGAACCCAGGGCTACGTGCTCCGGCCGTACGCTGGCCAGCACCCCTTCCCCGGGCTCGAGCTCCACACCGTCGGCCCGCGCCCGGAGCCGGCCGTAGGGGGTCTCCACCCAGGCGTGCGGGCCTTCCCGTGCCGCGAGCCGGCCCGGCAGGAGGTTGGTGGTGCCGAGGAACTGCGCCACGAAGCGCGTCCGGGGGCGCTCGTACAGGTCGCGGGGTGTGCCGACCTCCAGCACCTTGCCGTCCCGCATCACCGCCACCACGTCTGACAGGGCCAGGGCCTCGATCTGGTCGTGGGTGACGTACACCGTGGTGATGCGGAGCTGCCGCTGCAACACGCGCAGCTCCTCCCGCACTTGCTCCCGGACCTTGGCGTCCAGGTTGCTGAGCGGCTCGTCCAGGAGCAGCACCTCGGGCTCGTACACCAGCGCGCGGGCCAGCGCCACCCGCTGCTGCTGGCCGCCGCTCAGGAACGGGGCGGGCCGGTCCGCCAGGGCACCCAGCCCGACGAGCTCCAGGGCCGCCTGCACGCGGCGCCGGACCTCGTCGGAGGGGACGCGGCGCACGCGGAGGGGGTAGGCCACGTTCTCGAACACCGTCATGTGCGGCCAGATGGCGTAGGACTGGAACACCATCCCGATGTTGCGCTGCTCCGGCGGCACGAACACGCCCCGGGCCCTGCTGAACACCACCCGGTCCCCGAACCGGATCTCGCCGTCGTCCGGCCGCTCGAGGCCCGCCACGCACCGCAGGGTGGTGGTCTTGCCGCACCCGCTGGGGCCGAGGAGCGTCAGGATCTTCCCCTCGGGCGCCTCCAGGGTGACGTCGTCCACCGCGTGTACCCGCTGGCCGCGGAACTCGTACGCCTTCCGCAGCGAAGTCAGTCGGATCGTCGCCATCCAATCCCCCCAGTCCGCATGCTACCGCGCAGCCGGGCTCGCCTCGCAACCGCGTTCAGCGGGGCGCGCACAGGACCTCCACCAGGGCCGGCCTCCGCTCCTCGGTGCACACGCGGACTGCCCGCGCGAGGACCGCAGGGAGTTCGTCGGGATCCTCCACGCGTCCACCTGCCCACACGCCGAAGGACTCCGCCAGCTTGCGGTAGTCCACGTCCGGGTCGTCCAGGCGGATCCCGACCCCCTTGTTCTCCACGGGGCGTCCGCGGGCGCGGGCCACCTCCTCCTGGTGCTCTTCGTCGTTGTAGTACGAGCGGTTGTTGGCCAGGACCACGAGCAGGGGCAGGCGGTGGGCGCTCGCGGTGTACAGAGCACCGGGCGTGTACAGGAAGTCCCCTTCGGACTGCAAGTTGACCACCAGCCGGCCCGTGCCCCGATTCGCCAGGCAAGCTCCCAGGGAAACCCCCATGCCGTACCCCAGCCCCGCGCCCTCGTTGTACCCGAGGAAGCAGTCGGGTTCCCGGAATGGCCACAGCCGGCGCGGCCAGCCGCCCAGCCGCCCGTTGGCGAGCTGCCACGGCAACGCCCGCACCGCCTGCCCCACTTCGTAGGCCAGCCGAGGCAGGGAAATCGGTCGGTCCGACCACCGCTCCTCCAACACGCGTTGCGCCCCTTCCCGCGCGCGGCGGTGCAGCCCCTCCACGAACCTTCGGCGGTCCTCCCGGGCGCTCGACCCGGAGGCCGCCTCGCCCAGGCGGGACCGAGTGCGCTCCACCAGCAGGGGCAGCACCACCGCGGTGTCCGCCACCACGGTCAGGTCCACGGGCTGCGGCCGGTTCGTGTCGTGCACCCAGCCCCGGGCGTGCAGGTCTCCGACGGTGACGTGCGCCACCCGGGTGTCGGGCCGCAGAAGCGGCCGGGCCTGGCGGGTGATGCGATCCACCGGCCCGTGCAGGGCCCCGTACAGGTCGTACACCTCGAGGGCCAGGACGAAGTCCGCCCGGCTCAGGACCTCGTCCTTGGATTCGCTGCTGTCCAAGGGGTGGTCTGCGGGGAAGTTGTGGCGCCGGCCGGTGTCCACCACCGCCGCGCCCACGGCCTCTGCGAGCTCCACGAGCCACGCCACTGCGGACGGGTGTCGGCCCGCGCGGTCGGCGAGCAGCACCGGGAACTCCGCTTCCACCAGCCACCGGGCCAGCTGGTCCACCGCGTCCGGCTCGGGTGCCAGGCGCGTGGTCCGCAGGTAGCGAGCTGGGTCCGGGATCTCCACGGGTGGGACCAGGCGGGCCTCCTGCAGGGCGACGTCGTAACAGAGGTACACCGGCCCCTGCGGTTCCTGGGTGGCCAGGCGGTAGGCCCGGAAGAACGACTCCGGCACCGCGGCCAGGCTCGCGGGTTGGTCGTCCCACTTCACGTAGTGCCGGACCAGGTCGGCCTGCAGGTGCGCGGTGTGCACCCAGTCGATCCAAGGACGGCGGGCCGCGGCGTCCATGGGCCCGGTCCCCCCCACCACCAGCACCGGTTCGCGGTCGCACCAGGCGTTGAAGATGGCCATGGAGGCGTGCTGCAGCCCCACCACGTCGTGCACCAGGGCCACCATGGGCCGGTGGGCGGCCTTGGCGTAGCCGTGGGCCACCGCCACCGCGATCTCCTCGTGGGTGCACAGGATCAGTTCGGGGCCGCGGTTGCCCGCGTAGTTCACCAGCGAGTCGTGGATGCCGCGGAAGGTGGCGCCAGGGTTGAGGGCCGCGCACTCGATCCCGCAGCGCCGCATGAGCTCCACCATCAGGTCCGAGCCGTACTCCATGGGACGGTCCGTCACGGCACGCTCCGGTCAGTCCACGAAGTGGGGTGGGGATCCAGGGTGGACGCCGCGAACAGGTCCCGCACCTCCAGCCGGCGGGTGGTGAGCCCCTGTTCGTACGCGTAGTCCGCGGCGGTTTCCAGGACGTGTCGGTTGGGCTCGAACCCGTACACCCACGGGTCCGGACCCAACAGGCTTTGCTGCTCCTCCAAGGCAGGGAGGAACCACAGGCCCGCGGTGTTCTGGAACGCCCACCCGCCGCCCTGCCAGGTCTTGCGGCTCGCGCACGGGGCCTTCGGATCGGACGAAGACGTAGCCGTGGCGAAGGCGGCGGTGCGGGAAGACGGGCAGGGCCGTGAACCGGTGGGTGCGGTCCCGGTCCACCAGAGAGGAGGCCAGGGAAAGCTCGCAGACGTCGAACTCCTGGTGGCCCATGGCGGCCTACGCGGGGGCGGTGGGCGCGAGGGCCCGCTCCCAGCGCTTGAGCTTGCGCACGTAGTAGCCCCAGTTGCGCTCCAGCTGACGCGGGGAGTGCAGGTGCGCGGCCTTCTCCGCGGTCTCCGCGTCCGGGGTCCACGTGTACGGCCCCAGGCACGCGGCCAGGATCTGCAGCTTGGCGGCCCGCTCCAGCTGCAGGGCGAACAGCGATGCCTCCTCCACGCTCGAGCCCACGGTGACGATCCCGTGGTTGCGCATGAGGCACGCCCGCGCCGACCCCAGGCTCCGGGCCAGGGCCTCGCCCTGCTCCCGGGTGACGACCAGGTCCGTGGTGAAGGTGTACCGGGGTACTTCGGGCCAGAACAGCGCCCCCTCGTGGCTCACGGCCCGCAGCGGCACGTCGCTGGCGGCGAACGCGGTGGCGTAGGGCGGATGGGTGTGGACCACGGCCATCACGTCGGCCCGCGCCCGGTAGATCTCCCCGTGGATGGGCAGCTCGCTGTGGGGCTTGCCGCGGCCCCAGATCCGGTTCCCGTCCAGGTCTACCAGCACCACGTCGTCCGCCGTCACCTCGTCCAGGCCGAGGCCGCTGGCCTTGATCCAGTAGTACGGAGTCCCCGGGTGCCGGCAGGACACGTGGCCCTGGGTGATGTCCGCGTGCCCCTCCATGGCCAGCACCCGGCAGGCGGTGGCCACCCGTTCGCGCAGGTCCGCGCCCTCCCGTTCCCAACGGTCGCCTGTGGTCAACGCCGCTTCCTCCTTTCGCGCAGTCGGCTAGTCCAGGCCGTCCTCGTGTCCGGTCACACGGGCCACCAGCCGGTAGGTCCCCTCGTTGAAGGGCTCTTGAGGCAGGCGGTTCCCGCGCCACGCCACGTGCAGGTCGGGCCGCACGAGCACCAGGTCGAACCCGTACACGTCCCGCACGAGCTCGTCGGGGACGTCCAGCACCACCAGCGGCGCCCCGAAGGACCGGAAGGCGCGCTCCAGCGGGGTGGTGTCCGCGCGGGTGCCGCCCAGGCGCAGCAGCGCATAATGGGTGGGCGGCAGCCGGTCGTGCAGGGCGCTATCGTCCTGCAACCAGAGGTGCGGCAGGCGCGCTCCGGGCCACGTGGTGGGCCGGTACTCCATGAAGCGGTCCGGCGGGGGTTCTCCCGGCTCCGGCCACACGATGGGCGACCCCAGGTAGCGGTACCCGAGCTCGGTGCCGAGCATCTCGTTGGTCTTGCGCTGCTCGACGTCCGCCAGGCGCCCCATCTCCTCCCGGGCCTGCTGTCCTTCCGGCGTCGGGTCCGCGATGCAGGGCCGGTAGGCCGCCCGCCAAGCTTGACGTCCTTGGGCGGCGAAACGGGCCGCGGCCACCGCGCGGGCGCCCACGGGCCGGCGCTCGGCCTCGTAGGAGTCCAACAGCTTCGCCCCGCCCCAACCCTGCAGGACGGCGGCCAGCTTCCACGCGAGGTCCGTGGCGTCCCCCACGCCGGTGTTCATGCCGAGGCCGCCCGTGGGGATCACCAGGTGGACTGCGTCGCCCGCCAGGAACACCCGGCCGACCCGGTACCGTTCCGCCAGCAGCAGCTGCTGTCGCCAGCGGCCCGTGTACAGGAGCTCATAGCGCACGGGCATGCGCACCACCCGCTCGAAGATGCGCGCCATCTCCGCGTCGTCCTCCACCACCGCGTGCAGGGTGAAGTGGCGCGCGTCGTCCTGCACGATGAGCATGGTCTGCTGGGCGTCTGCCACGTGGTAGTGCCGCCCCTTCCCGATGGGGATCCGTTCGAACAGGTCCTCGGCCCAGAACAAGGCCTGGCAGAGCTCCCGGATGTTCGCTTGGCCGTGCAGGGCGATCCCCAGCTGCTCCCGCACCGTGCTGGTCCCGCCGTCGCAGCCGACCAGGTACTGCGCGCGCACCTCCACCAGGGTGCCGTCCGCCCGCCGCACCTGCGCCGTGACCCCCCGGACGTCCTGCTGGAAGGACTCCAGGGTGTGGCCGTAGCGCACGCTCACCGTGGGGAGCGCCTCCGCCTCGGACTTCAAGAGCGGCTCCAGGGTGTATTGGGAGATGAGCTGGTAGGGCTCGCGGGGCAACGTCCCGTCGTTCCGTGACCGGATTTGGGCCTCCGCGTCGGCCACGGAGGGGTACGGGAGCCGCAGGATGGGCGGGTCCACCAGGGAGGTGACCACGAACACGTCCATGGGGTAGTGGCGCGCGAACCCGGCGCGGCGGACCTTCTCCACGATGCCCAGCCGCCGGTAGATCTCCATGGTGCGCGCGTTGCACCGCTCCATCTTGGGGAGGAACTGCGGCGCCTCCTTGCGCTCCACGAGCACACAGCGCACGCCCCGCTGGCCGAGATCCACGGCCAGGGTCAGGCCCACGGGGCCGGCTCCCACGATCAGCACCTGGGTCTGCACCTGCATGCGCGTCCCGCGGACCAGCGGTCAGGCGTGCGTCCCCACCGCTCCCTGCTCTACGGTCCGCGAACCCGCGCGCGGAAGCAAGCGGTGGGTTCGGCTATGCTGAACTGGTCGCTACACGAAGTGCGGAAGCAGTTCGAACCACATCCACACGCCCACGGCGATGCTCGCCACGCCCGCCGCGGCCCGCACCGCGACGTACGCCGAAGCCCACCGGCTCGCTGCGAGCAGCGTGGGGGCCGCCACGCACAGGGTCGTGGCGAACATGCCGGCCACCGTCCCCATCCCGAAGGCGAGGAGGTAGGCGGTGGCTGCAGGCGTGGACGGCGAGGCGGTCATGGCCAGCACCGCGCCGGCGCCGCTTCCCGCGAGCCCGTGCATCACCCCCACGAAGAAGCTCACCGCACCGGCGCGCCCTGGAGCCGGGTGGACGTGGTCGTGCTGCGGGCTCCGGTCGTGCCGGTGGAAGTGCGGGTGGAGGTGCCCGCCGTGTTCGTGCACGTGAAAGTGCACGCGCTCCCGCCGCAGGCCGAGCAGGGTGCGCAGGCCGAGGAGCACCAGCAGCACGCCCACCCCCAAATCCACCCCGTGCTCCCACGCCTCCGGAAGTTGGAGGCGCAGCGCCACGAGCGGCAGTCCCACGGCCGCGATGGGGAGGAGGTGGCCCAAGCCCCAGAGCAGGCCGAGCCGGGCCGCGGGCCACAGCCGCCGCTGTTCTGCGACCAGGGTCGAGACCGCCACCAGGTGGTCCGGATCCAAGGCGTGCCGGATGCCGAGCAGGAAGGCCGCTGCGAGCAACACGGACGGCGACATGCGTTGCACCTCGAAGTCGGACGCGAACGGCGAGCAGGACTGCCGCCGCGACCGCGGGCTCTCGATCCAGCCTACGGACTCGTCCGAACCGGGTCAAGGAGAGCGCGTCGTGCGGCCGTGTCAACATCCGGTAGGCGAACCCCGAACCTGGTTCCCGATGTCCTTCTCACGCTACGGATCCGATGTGCGCTAGCTCCCGGAGCAGGTGCTTGATCCAAGGCCGGGCCGCGTGC